>JADMIO010789699.1_pt1 | contig 69192 bp, 50 predicted proteins | sample 8958161 | NCBI WGS metagenome assembly JADMIO01 (sample SAMN16585339, study PRJNA669376) | soil metagenome | isolation source: Crop rotation soil | place: USA: Cullars Rotation, Alabama | collected 2011 | reverse complement strand
CCGCGACTTCAAGTCACGTGAATTCCAAGCTTCGGATCCCACTGTGCTGGAAAGGACGTGAGAGGGCCTTTTTCGACCGGTGCGCAGATCTAGTTGATAGTCTGTCGATCGAAAAAATCCTATCCCTTGGAGGACCGCGCATTGAAAGGGCCGCAGGTTTTGCAAAAACCTGTTTTGAAGACCTTGTAGATATTGAACTACCCGAGTTTCTGAAGCCAAATAAATTCCGATCGGTCAAATTGAATCACGACAAAATTCGTATCTGGGGCTACAGCGAGTATGATCCAATCGATGTGCCGCTCGATGTTTTTAATGCGATCGCGTCTATAGCGGATTTCCCTGCGCAAATGAGCACAGAATGGAAGCAGAAGCTGGTAGATTTCGGAATTCTAGCCGCTGACTCCTCACCACAGAGAAAAAATCTCTGACGTTCTTCTCTGTGTCCTCTGTGTTCAAATCATCTAAGCGACTTGGCGGCAAATACGCCGTCGCAGAATTCCACGACCTCGCGAGAGATTGCTGGAATGCGTTCACCTGGAACGATGATCCCTGCAAGATTCAGCGGATCCGCTGCGGACAGCATGACGATTTCTCCTGCGGGTTCCACTTTGCGAATAGCTCTCAACGAATCAACCGCCAAAGGCAGCGCGAATTGTTCTCCGACAAAACCGGTAACGAAACGTCCACCGCGAATTTCGCCGCGATCTTCCAGCTTGCGGAACATCAAAAGCAAATCGCGCCATCGCGGAAGCAGACTTTCACGCTGAACAACATCACGAAAGACTACACCGTAGCGATCCAACAACATCTTACACGCCGCTTCTAAGTAAGCTTCTTCGTCACTTTGACGCAACGACACAGAATTTAATAGAGACCATCGACCGGCGCCGGATCTTCCCAATGCCTTCTTGCGGTTGTTCAATAATGAGCGCAGATTATCAAAACCATCGGCTGTCACTTGGCCTGCGGTTACCAGCTCCCAGAGAGCCTCTTCTACATCACGTTTTTTCATCCCTGTGAATTGAACGAGATCAGAAATAAATGAAGCTCCGTGCTCTTTCAAGGCTTGAAGAACGACACCAGGTTCTTCAGGGAGCGGCGATGAAGAAGTTTTGCGTTCCGGGAACCATTCACAATGCTCGCGGACAAAGAATGTGACGGGGGCGGCAATGCCAGGGATGTTTTTGCGGCTTGAGGAAAGTGACGCAGGCGAAGAAAGACGACCCCAACCGAGGGTCCCACTCCAGCAGAGGCGATCGAGAAATCCGGGAATGTAATCGCTAATTCGGCGCGCGAGAATGCGGCGCTCCCATTCCCGCGCAGGAATTTCAAAGCCCTGCAATTGGCGGATGGCTTCGAGCGTTCCACGCTCACCGTGCAATTGGGTTCCGGGAGCAACGTGCTGCCATCGAAACAACCAGCGCATAAATTGTGCAGCGGTGACCGGCTCAATCTGTTTGCGGAGCGCGCCGAGTGTGAGCCGGTGAATTCGCGCCAGCAATCTGCGATCGCACCACTCAACATTTCCGCTTCTGGTGTATTTTCCACGCAGGACCGAACCCGATGCTTCCAATCGTGCAAACGCAGCTTCGATTTGTGAAGGTAAAAGCCGTAGCAATTGTGAAAGTGTTTGAACATCAACCGGACCAATGATCGGCATCCAGCCACGAACGATCATCCAGCACGCTTCGTCATCGGATATTTCCGGTTGCGAAATCATTGCCGGTTTCTGTTGAATGTTGTGGGTTGGATAGGCTGCGGAAAAGGTGGAGTATTTTTCGGCGGCAAACCAGAATGTCGCATTTTCAACAGAGGCGACTCCGCATCTGGATGCGGTGGCGAGCTCGCGGGCGAATTCATTCCATTCATCGCGCGCAGGCAAAGCAATCACGGAAAGGAGCAAATCGTGTAAATCTTCATGCGAACGGATATCGGGATGGCACTGCTCGACCACTTCAGCGATTGCATCGGGATCCAGCATCCCAATTTCATCGAGCGTAGAATCCGGCAGAGTGCGCCGCATGGTGACAGCACGGGCGCGACGTTCCTCCAGCGGTGCGTCATCCAAATACGCATACGGCATGGCATTCAAGATTTCATGAGAAAACTGCGAAGGCACCGGTGTATCCACGGCGAGGCATTCAATTTCACCCGAGTAAATTTTGGTGAGGATTTGTTTGAGCCCTTCGACATCCATGGCTTCAGTCAAGATGTCTTTCATCGTTTCGTTCACGAGCGGATGATCGGGCAGTTGAATATCACCGACAACATTGTCCTGACACGCAGCGGCAGCGGGGAAAACAGATGCCAGCAAATCTTCGGCGCGCATTCGCAAAATTTGGAGAGGAATCTTTTTGCCGCCTTTGAATCTTGAAATGGCCAATGCGCGCATTGCATCCCATCGCCAGCGCGTTCCGAACAAAGGAGAAGCAAACGCCGCCTGCGTCAACACTTCTTCTACAGTATTCGTATGCAAAAACCGGAAAACATCGGCAAGTGGAAAGCTATGTTGTTCAGTCAATGAAATGTTGAGTCCGTCATCTGTTGCCGAAGCTTGCAATTCGAGATTAAAAGACCGGCAGAAGCGTTTGCGCAAGGCGAGTCCCCATGCGCGGTTGACCCGTCCTCCGAATGGTGAATGAATAACAAGCTGCATTCCGCCTGCTTCATCAAAGAAACGTTCCGCGATCACTCTTTCCTGCGTTGGCACTGCTCCTAAAACGGCCACACCTTCGCGTATGTAAGCAATGATCTGCTCCGCCCCGGACCGATCAAGGCCGCACTCAGTCATCAGCCAATGCAACTCCTCCCCCTTATGAAGGGAGGGGTTGGAAAAACTTTCCGCAACCCGTTGGCGCAGCGAAGAAACGTATTGCGAGAGTTCATGCGTGCGCGCTGGAGCTTCGCCGCGCCAGAAAGGCACTGTTGGGGGGGCGCCATGAGCGTCTTCTACAAACACCCGCGCGGTAGACGATTGCACGCGCCGGATAATCCATGATGTGCTGCCGAGCAAAACGATATCGCCGCCATTGCTTTCTACGGCAAAATCTTCATCGAGCGTTCCGACAACATTGCCTTCCGGCTCAGCAACAACCGTATACGCGCCGGTTTCCGGAATGGCGCCTCCGGATGTAATGGCGGTCAATCTGGCGCCTCTTCGCGCGCGAATGATGCCGTTCACTTGATCCCGATGCAGGTACGAACCAAAACGACCGCGTGATGAAGCAATCCCATCGGATAACATTTCAACGATCGAATCAAATTCCTGTCGCGAGAGTTTCCGATATGGATATGCTCTGCATACCAGGCTGAAGAGATCGTTTTCGCTCCAATCCTCTGCTGCACAAGCGGCAACAATCTGTTGGGAAAGAATATCGAGTGGCTGCGAAGGAATCATCAACCGGTCCAGATCACCGGAACGAATCGCATGAACGAGTGCGGCACACTCAATGAGTTCATCGCGCGTCGTTGGAAAGAATTTTCCTTTAGGGACAGCCCCCCGCCAATGACCGGAGCGTCCGACGCGCTGTAATCCCACTCCGATGGCGCGAGGCGAACCGATCTGACACACAAGATCGATCATTCCAATATCAATTCCCAGTTCCAGTGACGCGGTGGCAACAAGAACCTTCAATTCGCCATTTTTCAATTTACGTTCAGCGGCCAATCGAAGTTTTCGCGAAAGACTTCCATGATGCGCGGCTACTGTATGCTCTCCAAGAATTTTTGAAAGACGATGAGCGGTGCGTTCTGCAAGCTTCCGCGTATTTACAAAAACCAGCGTGGACCGGTGCTGCTCAACCAGTTGCGCAATCTTTTCGTGGATCTCTTCCCACATTTCATGCGATGCAATCGGTCCGAGTTCCATGTCGGGTACTTCTATCGCAACATCCAACTCGCGTTTGTGTCCAACATTTACAATCGCAACGTCATCCGCGCGAGTTCCGCACAGAAATTGCGCAACTTCCTCGATTGGTTTTTGAGTGGCCGACAACCCGATGCGCACCGGTTTGCGATGCGTTAACGCGTCCAACCTTTCCAAAGACAATGAAAGATGCGCGCCTCGTTTATCATCCGCAACCGCATGAATCTCATCCACGATCACGGTTTCCACTGTTCGGAGCATTTCACGGCTCTTGTTTGCTGTCAGCAAAATGTAGAGGGATTCGGGAGTTGTCACCAGAATGTGCGGGGGCTTTCGAAGCATCGCCTGACGATCGCGCATCAGTGTGTCTCCGGTTCGAACGGTCGCCCGAATTTCCTGCATCCAGGGACCGTCTTTCATTCCGAGTTGCAAAATTTCACTCAATGGAATCTGCAAATTCTTCTGAATATCATTGCTGAGCGCCCGCAATGGCGAAACATAAAGTACTTCGGTTTGATCTTTAAGTTCACCGGAAATCGATTTCCGCACAAGACGCTCGATGCAAGCGAGGAAAGCTGCGAGGGTCTTTCCGGACCCTGTCGGAGCAGAAATGAGCGTGTTCCGGCCAGCAAGAATGTGCGGCCATCCTTGTTCCTGCGGTTCGGTGGGCGTCCCAAAGCGGGAGATAAACCAATCGCGAACAAGTGGATGTGCCCAATTAAGTGATGACATTTTTCTTAACCGCAGAGAACGCTGAGATGCTGTTAGAATCAACCTTTAGAAATGCAAAGTCAAATTTTGAAACGAACCATTCTGATTCTGCTTTTTCTTGCTGCGGGTTGCGCCAAACATGCCACTAAAACAACGACAGCCCCACACATTCAACGGGATCCTGTGGCCGAACTTCGGACTCAGCTCGATCATCTTTTTGCAAATCCGGATTTCAGCAACGCGTTCTGGGGAGTTGAGATTCAATCGTCGGATACCGGACAGGTCATCTACGAACAAAATGCAGGCAAATTGTTGATGCCAGCATCTAACATGAAAATTGTAACTGCGATTGCGGCGCTTAAAACTCTCGGTCCGGATTTCGTTTATGAAACGCGGATTGCCGCAGAAAATCCGACCCAGAATGGAAAACTCATTGGTGATCTGGTTGTTTCAGGGAATGGAGATCCAACCATTTCGCCGGAAGAGTTGCAAGGATGGGCGGAGCAATTAAAAGAAACCGGCTTGCAGGAAATCGATGGAGATATCATCGGCGATGATTCTGCGTTTGAACAGGAACGGCTCGGTTTCGGATGGTCCTGGGATGATCTTGCTTATTACTACGCCACGGAAACGAGCGCGCTTCAATTCGCAGAAAATACAATCACGGTTAACCTAATTGCAGGAAATGATGGAACAATCACGGTCCAAAAAATTCCGGAAACTGCTTACATTCAGGTAAACCAAAATGTCCAGGTACAACCGGATGCTCAGCCATCTGTTCATTGGACCTACAAGCCGGAAACACGAATCGTTTACGCAACAGGAGTTCTCCCCCCGGGCGGGAAAGACTACGGCGATTTTTCGATCAACGACCCGGCCGCTTACTTCGTCGAATGCTTCAGAGAAACACTGCAGGCCTCCGGCATTTCGGTGCACGGTATCGCTCACAGCGGACATCGCGAAATAGCTTCCTGGCCCGTGTTGATTGATGCAAAATCTCCAACGCTCAAGGAGATGCTGCCGGTTTTGTTAAAACGAAGCCAGAATCTCTATGCAGAAACGTTTTTGAAAACCATGGGGAATGGAAAAACATCGGATGGAGTTCAAGCTGTCCAATCTGCTTTGATGAATCTTGGGGTGCCTCAAACGGCGCTTGTGATGAAAGACGGATCAGGCTTATCACGATACAACTACGTAACGCCTCAGGCGCTTGTCAATTTGCTATCAAAAATTTACCGCGAAGATTCCACTGGCGTGTTTTACAACTCATTGCCGATCGCTGGAGTTGATGGAACCTTGAAATCCCGAATGAAGGGGACGGCCGCAGAAAATAACGTGCACGCAAAAACGGGAAGCATTGAAAACGTGCGGACTCTGTCCGGTTACGTGCGCACGAAAGACGGCGAAATGCTGGTGTTTTCCTTCCTCTCAAACAATTACAGTGTTGATGCCGCCTTGGCGAATTCAGCGGAAGATCAAGCAGCAGTTCTTCTCGCAAATTTTTCACGGAAATAATCAATGCGGCGTGTTGAACAAATCATCGATCGTTGGATTTATGATCACATTTTTCCGGGTGCATCTGTGCTCGTTCAACAAAATGGCAGGGTCGTGTTTGAATATGCGTCAGGCCTCGCGGATATTGAACAAAAAGTTGCGGTAACCGTCAATGACATCTGGGTTGTAGCGAGCATTGCAAAGCCGGTAGCTACTGCTGCCTTCCTGCAGATTGTTGAAAAACACGGATTGAATTTAGACCAAAGTGCGAGCGATTTTCTACCGGAATTTCATCACCGGGAGATCACGTTGCGTCACTTACTAACGCACACTTCCGGGCTTGGTCCCATGGAACCGGAAGGCCGCGCTGGAGACATACGAGCGATCGCCGAGCAAGAGCTGCTTTTTGCTCCAGGAACAAAGTGCTCTTATACAACACCTGCGTTTGACTTGATCGAAAAGATCACGTGTCAGTATTCCGGAATGACGTGGCCGGAATATACGAGCAAACATTTGTTTGAGCCGCTTGGCATGATGCACAGCAGCTATCAACCGCGGAAAGAGTGGGAAGCGCACATTCCCAAAGTTTATGATACAGACCGCCGCGTGGATCGGTGGTGGAACAATCGATTCTTGCGAGCGATTGGACTCGCTGGCGGCGGATTGTACTCTACACTTCGGGACCTGGCGGCGTTTGGGCAGGCATTCTTGAACGAAGGTAGACCGATTTTGACGCGTGAAAGCTGCGCTGAAATCTTGCGTTTGCAAACTCCGGGATTGTTCAATCTGGAGGGACATCCGCAAACGTGGGGGCTTGGATTTTATTTGAATCAGGATGGAAATGCCGGCGGTGGATTTGGACCGCTCTCAAACCAAAGTTTCGGACATGGAGGCGCAACCGGTACGTGGTTTTGCGTGGATCCTCAAAAACAATTGATCATTGTGCAGATGGCGAATCAATTGGAAGTTACCCTGGAGCAGCATTCCGCGATGCAAAATGAACTGATACGGACAATATTAGAAAAGATTTAACCGCCAAAGCCCCAAGACGCCAGGCTTACGGTTCGATGCGGGTACCGGCTGGAAGGATTGTGTCTTTCGGAACAATCACGATGCCATCCTGGACGGCAAACAGTTCACGATCGAGTTCGGTGCCGCGAGGAAAAGAGCGAATGATCACTCCTTCGCCAAGACGTACGTTTTTATCAAGAATTGCTCCTTCAATCTGACAATTTGATCCGATGCCGAGCGGAATTCCTGATGGATGAGACTTTGATGGAGGGTCGTAGTAATCCGCGCCCATAAAAATTGTTCGCTTCATGTGAACCCCTCTGCGGATTTGCCCGCGTAGTCCGACAATTGCATCATCAATTTTTGAGCTCACAATCTGGCAACCTTCGGCAAGCAAAGCGTTATTCAAAGAAGAATCTTCCACGATCGATCCAGGCAAATATCTCGGACGCGTGTAGATCGGACGCACGGGATCATAAAACGTAAACGGAGACTCCGGTGAAGCGAGTCTCAAATTCGTTTCGTAAAACGAACGGATCGTTCCGATATCCTCCCAGTAGCCCTCAAAATCAAAACCATACACAGCGCGCGATTGCAATGAATTTGGAATGACCTCTCCGCCAAAATCATGATGCAAACGATTTTCCAGTAATTGATCCAGGATTTTGGTGTTGAAAAGATAGATGCCCATCGAACCAATGAACGGGCTTTCAGGATCATTGCGGGAAATAAATTCCTTCAGCACGCTTTCTTCACGCGGTTTTTCGGCAAATGAAATAATCCGGCCATCCCAATCTCTTTTGAGAAGTCCGAAACGGGATGCCTCACTTGCCGCGACCGGCTGCACGGCAACCGTAATGTCGGCATGATTCTGCTCATGAAACTCCGCCATTTTTTCGTAGTCCATGCGATAGAGATGATCGCCCGCAAGAATCAACACGTAATCAAAATTGGCAGCTCGGATTTCTACCATCTGTTTACGCACTGCATCTGCCGTTCCTTGATACCAATCCGTGCTGCGAGGCGTTTGTTCGGCTGCAAGAATCTGCACCCATCCGCGATGAAAATCATCGAATTGATACGTCTGGGTGATGTGCCGATGCAGTGAGGCAGAGTTGAATTGCGTTAAAACGGCAACGTGATAGATTTTCGAATTAATACAATTACTGATCGGAACATCGATCAATCTGTATTTGCCGGCAATCGGAACAGCAGGCTTCGAACGATGTTTCGTAAGCGGATAAAGACGCTTTCCAACGCCTCCACCGAGAATGACAGCGAGGATGTTATCTGTGAGCGGCACGCTCCAATTATACTTGAGCCTGATTCCCCTCATGAACGGGGAGGTTGGATATTTTCAGACAACCCTCCCCTTTCAAATGCAAACTTTCTTTTCACTTCATCGAGAGACAAAAGATCGACCGGTTTCCCCTGAAAAAAACCAACCACCTCTTTCAGAAATGCAGATCGTTTTGCCTCATCGATGGTTTCATCCGGAACCGCCAGGAGCCGCCAAGAACTATAATATCCCGTATGCGCGTCAGGATCGTTGTCATTATTTTTGCGGTATTTTTAGCTTCGTGTTCAATCTTCAGTACAGCCCATGAAGCAACAACCGGTCCGCAATGGAAACACGATGCGCTGGTTGGTTCCGTTTTTTACGAAGTGTTTGTTCGCAGTTTTAAGGATTCCAACGGCGATGGGATTGGCGATCTCAAAGGCCTCATCTCCAAGCTTGATTACTTAAACGATGGTAATTCTGCAACAACGAACGATCTCGGCGTTGATGGCATCTGGCTGATGCCGATTTTTAAATCACCCAGCTATCACGGTTACGATACGGTCGATTACAGAACGATCAATCCCGATTACGGAACGAATGCCGATTTCGATTTGCTGCTTCAAGAAGCGCACAAACGCGGAATTAAAGTGATTCTGGATTATGTAATGAACCATACAAGTTCGGATAATCCATGGTTCCAGGAGTCTGCATCCTCCGCCTCTTCAACAAAGCGCAATTGGTACGTTTGGCGGCCCGACAATCCTGGCTGGACTCAACCGTGGGGCGGAAGCAGTCCGACATGGCATTCGAAGAATGGCGCTTATTTCTATGGAGTGTTTTGGTCCGGCATGCCGGATCTCAATTACCGAACGAAAGCCGTTCGTGTACAAATGCTTCAAACGGCAAAATACTGGTTGAAAAAAGGAGTTGACGGATTTCGCCTGGATGCAACGCGCTACCTCATCGAAGACGGAGCCGGTGCTGGACAGGCGGACACACCGGAGACGCATGCTTTCCTGAAGCAACTTTCCTTGAAGGTTCGTCGAATAAAACCGCAGGCTGTGCTGGTTGGCGAAAATTGGACAGAAACTCCGATCATCGCAACGTATTTCGGGTCAACGAACGCGATCAAGCAAGGTGATGAACTCCCAATGAATTTCAATTTTCCACTTGCGGATACGATTCTTCGAAGTCTTCAAAGCGGCTCTGCGACTGCGATCGCAATGAAGATTCAGGAAATTCAAAACACATATCCTGCGGGTGTGGCGGATACTCCATTCCTCACAAATCACGATCAAGTGCGGCTCGCAACGCAGTTGCAAAATAACTCCAACAAGATGCGATTGGCGGCTTCTGTCTTGCTGACGCTTCCGGGTGTTCCGTTCCTTTATTACGGAGAAGAGGTTGGAATTCAGAATGGCCCCGCGCAGGGAGATGAAGCGAAACGGACGCCAATGCCCTGGGATGAAACGCGAGGCGGCGGGTTCACAACCGGCACTCCGTGGTATGCGTTTGCCCCCGGACGAAATCAGGACAACGTCGCTGATCAGACAAAACAATCCGGATCGCTGCTATCGCACTATCGTAGTCTGATCGCCGCTCGAAAGTCTTCCTCTGCGCTAAGGACCGGCTCGCTGCAACTATTGAGTTCCGCTACCGGCTCCAGTCCAGTTTTAGCATTTATTAGAATGAATAGTTTAGAGGCCGTGGTTGTTGTCCACAATCTGGGCAGCTCCTTTGTTGCAGCCGGGCCTTTTAAGGTTCAGGGGACAAGACTGCAAAGCATTTATACGGATGGAAATCCCGCCAACCCTTCAGGCTCAGCAGGCTCATGGACATTCCCGATGCCGCCGTATTCCAGCGGTATCTGGCGCGTGCAATAATCTCAAACGCAATCGCAGAGACGCTGAGTCTAAAAAATCATTAGTGCTCAGCGTTTCTGCGACTCCACGATGCGTTCTGACTATGGTTGGGGGACGATGCCGGGAAGTACGACTTGCGTTTTCGTGTTGGAGTTGAAGTTGCGTAATACTTGCTCTTGTTTCGTTCCTTCCGGAACAAACATATCGATAATAGGAGGCAGGTATTTCGCATCCTGACGCGTTGTGCCGAGTCGATCGCTCCAGCTTCCATCACCGACTGGAAGATTCATAAATGTTGCTCCCATGGCTGCTCCGCCAAAATCAGCAAGCGCGTATTTATCTTCGATGGTGGACATTGTTTCGATCACAACATACCCCCAATGAGCATCCGCTACGCCGCCAAGAAACCAGGAAGGAACAAAGAACGTGACGTAGCGTCCAGCCACGCGAACTCTCTCCGGGAAAAAGTACGAGCCTTCGAGATCATTGGATACGCCTGCAGAAATTTTTGCGGTGTCTTCTGGATCAACGCGGCCTTTCTCGGCTTGCAACTTATCTTCGAGATTTTTTACGATTGCTCTCTTCAACAACCCGCGAGCTTCTAACGGTCGCGGCGTCAAACACACCACTTTTTCCCACGCGAAATCGGGATCGATCGTCGCATTTCGGCCTGGCAGGGTAGCTGTATATCCGGAACCAGCTTTGCGGTCCTTATCGATATAGATGTCGATGTTGAAATTATAAAAACCGTAACGCGCGACGCTTTGCAGTGTTTTTCCGCCAGCATCGATCGCTCTTGTATCCGGAACATCGATCGCCTGCGCAAATTCGACTTTGAAAGTAGTGCCGTCTTCTTCCGCGTTTGCAGAAAAAGAAACTAAGTCAAATTGACCGAATCTGAAATCCGTATCGCTGGGCAAAATCAGAGTTCCATCACCATGATCGTCATTGTGCGGATCTTTTAGTTCGAAGATTTTTTTATCGCCAGCTAATGCCAGACATGAGATGAAAAGAATTAAAATAAGAACAAAACATTTCTTCATAAATTTATCCAGAAACTGCCGGTCGAGGCCGGCGGACTCTAATGCCGGCGTGAACGCCAGCGGTTTCTAATGCCGACGTTCACGCCAACAAAATCTTAGAACAGGACTTTCAAATAAACTTTCAACCGAGACTGGCTGAATGTCCGTTTTTCAATGCTGTTGAATCCACCAAAACGGTTGAAGAACCCGAGGGTTCCGATCGGTTGATGGAAATTCTTTTCTTGATCAACAGTTTGGATTTGTTGTGGAACAAATCCGCCACCGAAATCCGGATCAAAGCTGCCCCAGTTGTGCTCAACCTGGAATCCTGCTTCCGGCAACCCGGCGATTGTGAATCTGCCGACGCCAATTAGTTTGTTTTTATGATGTGTGCCGCCCGCCATTTCATGCAGATTGTAGGCCTGAAATGCAGTCGTACCATCAAACAATTTTGCATCATAGTACTCATACTGCACCGATCCGTAGAAATCCTGATGCAGCTGTTTGCCGATACCAAACATGATCATGTTGTATTTCAGATCACGATCGTCATCGCCGAGACTGTCAAACGTTTTCCACTGATTCCCTGTCGCCGTTGTGCCATCCAGGTACGTGACGCTGATGACCGGCGGATTGCTGTAGAAATCGCCTGTTGATAGCGGGTTTCCGCTCGCATCCGTTCCGTAGATGTGTTTCGTTCCATCAGCATTGAAAGGAAGGAAACGCGGATCGGTCATGCGGTCGTCTGTTTCCGAAATCCGTTTGTACTTTCCCCAAATCTGCAATCCACTGAGGAAAGAGTACTTCACATTTGCAACACCGATGAATGTGCTTTTATCGTTGAACGGAGTGTACGCGCTGCGATAATTATGCCCAACACCTGTGTCTGCTTCTTGCGCGGGATACGGAGAGTTCGTAATTGATAAGGAAGGATCATCCCACATTTGCCAGTTTGTGTTGTAACCGATCCAACTCAATTCACCCTGAACATCCCAGTTTCCTTTTGCATAAAGGGGATGCAAAGTAATTCCTTTCCAACCAATGACTGTTTCCGCCACCGGTTCATCGAAATCTGTGAACTGATTGTCTGCGGTAATCGTTGGGACCTGGACAACCGGACCGCTCCAGCCGCCATAACCAATATTGGTTCTGGTGAATGTTCCGGGTTGGGGAGCATCACCGCCACCGCCAAAGACACCGAACGCAATGTTCATTGGTCCGGGCAATTTGAATGCTGCATCCGTACCTTCCGTCAACAGGACATCCGATTCTCTTCGGGCTGCCCACATCGAAACGTAATCCTTCCCGATGTTGAAGTACTCAGCCTGCAGAGAAAATCCTTTTCCCGTTGGATCGTTCAGGGACAAATTCAGTTTGTAAGATTCGTCACTTCGATCACCGTGCGGCGCCGCATCGAATCCGGAAATTGCGAATCCGAAATTGTCATTGGAGCCATCAAGATTCAGATTGGTATTCGAGTTCGAAAAATAGACGGAGCCTTTGAAATCGACTTTCGCATTCGGATGAACGCTGGCGACGATTCCGCCGACCGTATTTTTGAATTTCGATAACACATCACGACCGTTGTCATTGAAGAAATCTGTCGGTGAAACTTCGATGTCATTTGCGTAGGAAATCAAACCGTTGACATCGAATTGCGGATTGAATTTGAACTTCGGCTGAAACGCGTAGGTCGCATCCAAAGGCTGGAATTGGCCGCCGTTGAATCCACCTGCAAGGTTGCTTGGTTCAAGAAATGTGCTGTTCGAAATGCGGATAAAATCCCACTGGAATTGCCGTTTATTCGCGCTTCCGGAAGCCTGAATCGCGGATATATTGAAACGATCAATGTAGCGGATCTTTCCGATCACGAACGGGTCGAATCCGCCGAGATCATTTTCTCCTACCCAAACACGGTCAAGCCATTTGTAGCCTGGAGTAATGATCATCGAAGCGTTCCGAAGTTTCATGACCTGATTGGATCTTGGATCCAATTCACTGCCCAGACAGTTCGGATTATTCGGATCAAATACCTGACCGTTGGAGCAGTTCTGAGGCGCGCCGTAACCACCGGCGTTTGTCCAGAAATTCTTGTAAAAACGGCTTTGCATGGAAGCCTTGAATTGGACTTTCTTTCCAACTTTTCCATTCAGAAAGAGTTCCAACTGAGTCCCCTGTCCTGAGTCTCCCAGACCTTCACCAGGAATCGCCGTAAAGTTATACAAAGCGGTTCCCAATCGATCGGTTCCCCAGAGCATCTTCATGTAGATGTTTCCATCAAACCAGATTTGTGCATGCGCAGGCGCTGCCATAAACAGAAAAACTGCGGCAACAGCGAGCAATGCAATTTTGTTGAGTCTCATCATAAAATTCCCCTCCACCGGGAAAAAAAAACTACTTCATATACACCATGTGCAGAGTCGCCATCTTCTTCGATGTACCATCCGTATTGCATTCATAGGCGAGCTGAGCTTTCTGATCATCGCCAAGAATATCCATCACATGCGGATCACAATCACCGTCATTACCACCACCAAAACGATGCTGCCCTTCATATTCGTTTACCTTGCGGGTAAGCAAATCAGTCGCTGCAGGAAATCCCTCATTCGACTGCATGATCACCTGGTAGCCCCATTTTGTGGGATCGCCTGAGCCGAGATCGCTCGCAGGAACAGATGCGAAGATTTTGTTTCCGGAACCTCTGGTACTTTTCGGAATGACGATGTCTTTCGCAAGGTCTCCCGCTTTCTGATCAACTTCATTTTTCACACGCGCAGCGGATTGAGGTGAAAGAATGATGACCTTGTTCCAACCATCTTTTTCACCGAATTGAACGTTTAGTCCGGGAAGCCCTTTGGTGTTGCCTGCGTTTGGATCGGTTTTAATGAAAACGAAAATCATTTGAACCGCGAATCCAACGCCCATGCGCCATGGATCTTCCAATTTCGAGTTCACGGTGACTTCAACGTTGGCCTGACCGCCACTAACTTTCAATTTCATACCGGTCAAATCAAATGAACCCGCGAGATATGCATTATCGGTAGGATAGGTGTAATTCCCGGGGCCATTGTCATCGCCGGTTGGATCGGTAAAGGTTGCTTCCTGGGCATGCGCAGCCACGGCAAACAAAAAGCTGCAGAATGCGGCAAGCACCGCCATCCATAAAAACTTTGCCTTCATAATCGTATCCTCCTTCTAATTTTCTAACCCTTCACTGCTCCGGCTGTGAGTCCGGAGACCAGGTATTTCTGCAAATACATGAACAAAGCAACAACGGGAACCGAAACGATTATGGATCCTGCCGCAAAGTACCCCCACTGTTGCGAAAATCCACCGACAAAAAATCGGAGTCCAACAGGCGCGGTGTACATCACTTCTTTGTCCATAAAAGTTGCGGCAAGAATAAACTCATTCCAGCCCGTCATAAATGAGAAGAGTGCTGTTACGGCAACGGCCGGTTTCGCAAGCGGTAAAATGATTTTCAAAAAGATTGTGCTTGCGGACGCTCCATCGATCAGCGCGGATTCCTCCAGATCTTTCGGGATCGTATCGAAGTAGCCTTTCAACATCCAAACACAAAACGGAATTGAGATGGTTGAATAAACGAGAACCAGACCGGTACGCGTGGAACCCAATCCAAGTAATTTTACAAGAATGATGTAAAGCGGAATTAACATGAGAGTACCGGGAAACATTTGCGATACCAGAAACGACATCAGACCAACGCGACGTCCCGGAAAACGAAAACGGGAAAAAGCATACGCGGCCGTGCACGCAAGGAAAACCCCTAAGACGGTAGTTGCAGACGCAACAATCACACTATTTAAAAGCCATCGGCCAAACGGCTGATCGGTTAACACGGAGGTGAAATTGGAAATTGAAAAATGCGCCGGCCATGGCATGATCGCTCGCAAGCGGTCCATAACTGTTGGATTCGAAGGGAGAACGGAAATTGCAAGACTTTGATTTCCGGAAAAAGCGATCGTAAAAACCCACAGAATCGGGTAGAGAGTAAAGATCGTAAACAGAACAAGAAAAATGTGCAGCGGCAAATGTGCAGGTTCTTCCGAACTCTTACGACTCATATCGAATGACCCCTGTTACCACGAAGTCACGGAGAACACCGGGTAACACGAAGAAATATTTTTTCTCTGTGAGACTCCGTGCACTCCGTGGCTCTGTGGTGATTTGTTTTGTTTTCATCCGGCGATTGCCTCCGTTGCTCTGGTGATGCGGTTTTGAATGCTTCCGTAAATCAACAAAATCAAAAAAATGACGGTGGAATACGCGGCTGCATACCCATAGCGGTATTTTTCAAAAGCAATTTTGTAAGCTTCCGTGATTAAAATTTCTGTAGAACCCGCGGGCTCTCCCTGAGTTACCAGATAAATGATGTTGAACATATTGAATGTCCAAACAACGGAGAGAATAATTGCCGGAATCAACGCAGGCTTCAAAGAGGGAAGAGTAATCGAACGGAACTGTTGCCATTTAGACGCGCCATCCACGCGCGCAGCTTCGTACAAATCCGCAGGAATCGATTGCAATGCTCCCAGCGAAACGACCATCATGAAAGGAAAACTGAGCCATCCGTTTGTGGACAACGCGGTTATGTATGAAGTGAAAGGTCTCTGGAACCACGAAACCGGATCGCCGCCAAAAAGTTGAATCACCTGATTGATCACTCCGAATTGTTGATGAAACATTCCCTTCCAGATCAAAGCAGTAATGTAATTCGGCATGGCCCAGGGAAAAATCAGAAGCACTCGATAGATTGGTTTGAGTGCAAGTCCTTTCGTATTCAACATCAACGCCAAAATCAATCCCAGACTTACACCAATCGTCACATTCGTAACGGTCCACACGATTGTGAATACAAACGTGTAATAGAAATTTGCGTAATTAACGAGTACGCCTTCCGTTGTTTTTCTAACAATGTCAAAGTCACCAAGAATATCTTTGTAGTTTTGAAAGCCGTTCCAGATTTCGGTGATCGGTTTGTCGGTGTTATAAAGCGTTGAACCGGTAAATGAAAGGACGATCCCGTAAACGAATGGGAAAAAAACCAGCACGATCATTCCGACCATAGCCGGCATAACGTATGCGTAAGCTTCACGATATTCGCGAATGGTTCCGATCAGACGCGCCAGCACACCGAATCCGATAAAACCCAGGATTCCGGCGCATAAGACAGCAACCAGCAGGAGTGTCTGATGAAAATCTGCCTTGAAGCCTTCTACCGAAATGGGGATTCTGGGTTTGCGAAAAACATCAACATCCCATTTCGATGCATCCAACGGTGACGTTAATTCCACATTCAACGCTCTGAGGATGTTCGTTCCAGCATCGGCTTCTGTTTGAATGGCGTTTTTGATGTTGGCGGTTTGACGTTGTAAGTCCGAGCGGATGATGCCGAACGAATAATGGCCATAAGCAAACAACGTAATCAAAAGCAAAACAAATGCTGTGATTGCGAGAACCGCCTTCCGGTCACCGATTCCCAGGGAAAGAGCAAAGAAAATCAAAACGGGCACTAAAATCCCTGCACCGACTACGAGGTAATTCGTGTTGATGGACGGCTGTTCGGGTTTGGTCTCAACCTGGACGAAACCTACAACGGAGTCATCCTGTTCAATCGGTGAAGAGAGGACGAGACTTCCGGATTTCGTGGGCGCAACGCTGATCTCTTCTTTTCGGGCGCCTCCCTCATCCCGGTTGGTTTGAATGTCCGATCGTAATTTTTGTCCTAGATCGTAAATCCATTTTTCATCACGGTTCAGACGCCGTGGTGCTGCTTTGTCACCGGTATCGGTTGACACAGTGGATGCAAGCAGACGGAAACCTTTTACTGCGCGAACGTTTTTCAACTGCGGATGCTGTTTAACAAATTGCGCAACCGTTGCCGCAACGTTCTCTTCACCGCCCGCGCGTTTGACGATTTCGACCAGAGATTGCACGGTGACTATCGAGATCCGTCGGGCCTCGTCCTGCGCAAGATTCCGTCTTGCCTGCAAGAGCAGCAATTCTTCAATTCCGATTCCAATGATCAGGGCAATGCAAAGCCCGATCAGGAAGCGGACCGCATTTTGTTTCAATGCTTGCCCCTCAATTTTGCGATATCTGCTTCAACAGATTTTTGCGCAATATCCATCGCGGCTTTTGGTGTCGCAGCTTTCTTGGTAATCGTGTTCATCGCGGTGGTTGCCGGCGACCACACCATCGTCATTTCCGGAAGATTCGGCATGGGAGCAGCATTGTCTACCTGTGTACGAAAAGCCTTGAGCACCGGATCCGCTCCAACTTTTGGATCGTTATAAACATTTTTATTTGCCGGAGTTTGGCGTCCTTCGAGCGCCATGATCTTTGCGGCCTCAAGATCAGTCGCATACTTGACAAAGTCATACGCCGCTTCTTTATTCTTTGATGGCCCTGCAATGTAAAGACCTTCCACCGTCATCCATGGCGTCATGGGTTTTCCGCCGGCTTCGTCAATTTTTGGAAGCACGGCCAAACCGTAGTCAATATTCTTTGCAATTTCACCAAGGAACCATGGGCCTGAAAAAACGATTCCTGCTTTTCCTTCATTAAATAAGGAAGTAACAAGCGCCGTAGATGGCTCCTTCGGCACGATCTGATCGGTTTCAACCCAGCGCATCAAAAGTTCAAGCGACTTGACGTTTTCCGGTGAATTCAAAGTGGGAGTTCTTCCTTTGAATGCGCCGCCACCAAAACCGTTCATCAGGGCAGAGTGATAATAAAAATCAGCGTAGGAGTAAACGAGTCCGAATTTTCCCGCCTTAGGATCGGTCAACTTCTTTGCAACTGCCACCAGTTCACCCGTAGTTCTCGGCGGGGCCGTCACCAACTTTTTGTTGTAGATCATGGTGATTTCTTTATAGTTGAACGGCAAACCGTAAACTGTGCCTTGATAGGTCATGGCTTGCATCGTCGTTGGAATGAATCGGGCTTTGGTCGGATCTTCCAAATAAAAATCGATCGGTTCTACGGTGTTTCCCGCTTCAATCCAACCACCAAGACGATCTTGCGCATAGATAAAAATGTCGGGACCTTTGCCGCGTGGAACCGCCGCAGAAATTTTGTCAGCGAAAGCATCATAGGGAACGGCAAGAGTCGTAACTTTGACTTTTCCGCCTTTCGACGAATTGTAATTTGCAACGATTTTTTCAAAGGCGGCTTTCTCTTCCGCTCGATAGGCGTGCCAAATCACGAGTTCTGTTTGAGCTTGAATCATCAATGGAAATAAAAGAAGACTGATGAGCAGGCTGAAGATTTTTATTTTCATGCTTCCCTCCTGGCGGCAAGCGCCCCTTCTTCGTACGCTACGTCATTGCGCACACTTACGACAATCTTTTTTCTGTTTCTGCATCGAACAAATGGATTGTGTCGAGTTCGAAAGTGAGTTCAATCTTGTCACCCATGCGCGGAATGTTGTGAGGTTCCAGTTTGGCAACAATGAGATCGTCTCCCAATCTTGCATGGACGATCACTTCATGGCCAAGCGGTTCGGCTATTTCAACATCCGTTGTGAGCTTTGTTGTTTCGCCTCTTCCCTGGCGATGGGCATCAAGAATATTTTCAGGGCGAATCCCAACTACAACTTTTTTTCCATTTTTCCCCTCCGTTAACTTCCTTAAAGAATTGGAAACGGGAAACGAGAACTTTGGAGTTACGAGCTTTTGACCACCATCAGAAATCGTGGCACGAAATAAATTCATCGGCGGAGTGCCGATGAAAGTCGCAACAAAAACATTCGATGGCAAATCGTATAGCTCAAGTGGAGTGCCCAGTTGCTGAATCTTCCCGTCTTTCATGACCGCGATTCTGTTGCCCATGGTCATGGCTTCGACTTGATCATGCGTGACGTAAACCGTGGTTGTTTTTAAACGCTGCTGGAGCTTCGAGATTTCCGCGCGCATTTGTACTCGCAGCTTCGCATCGAGATTCGAAAGCGGCTCATCAAATAAAAACACCGCCGGCTTTCTGACGATCGCGCGGCCCACAGCAACACGCTGACGCTGTCCCCCCGACATTTGTTTCGGTTTTCGATCCAGCAGATGACTGATGTCAAGAATCCCGGCTGCTTCATTCACAAGTTTGTCGATCTCAGTACGGGGCATTTTCCGGATTTGCAATCCAAATTCGAGATTTTCACGGACGGTCATGTGCGGGTACAAGGCATAACTCTGAAACACCATTGCGATGTCGCGGTCTTTGGGAGGAAGATCATTTACTACGCGGTCACCAATGGAGATCGTTCCATCGGAAATTTCTTCGAGGCCGGCAATCATTCTCAGCGCTGTTGATTTGCCGCAACCCGAAGGTCCAACGAGGACCATGAACTCTTCATCTTTGATTTCGAGATTCAAATCCTCAATGACAGACACCTTGCCGTAACTCTTGTCAACGTCTTTGAAGACTACGCTTGCCATACCCCTCCGTGAGACGCAAGACTCATGCCTGAGTTTCCCTGAGAGGGCTCAGACGTGACTGTCAGACAAAATGACTACCACGCTGACAGATTATCAAAGGAATCATCGAGCCACAAGCAAGATGGCCCCGTGAGCGGGCACGCTGAGATTTGTTGTCTGGCTCACGGACTGATTCCCCCACACATCAAACAAGGTCTTACCGGACCATTGCGCCGGTGGTTGGAACGAAAACGTCACAGCATTTGCGCTGCGATTCATTGCCACAATGACAATGTCGTTCGAGGCTGAGTCTTGTTGAGAATAGGCCAGCAAATCGCCTTCTGTGGAGATCGCTGTGTGGGTTCCACGCCACAGAGCCGGATGCTCCTTTCGAAGCGCAATGAGTTTGATGTATTCGGAGCGAAGTTTTTCATCGCGGATTTTGTCTTCACCAGGCAAAATTTTACGATCACCCCACGGCATATCGCTTCTGTTATCGGGCCAATCGCCTCCTTCGCGACCAACTTCTTCGCCATAATAAATCATCGGGATTCCTACGGAGGTCATTTGAATAATCGCGGCAAGCCGGAAGAGATCTTTGTTGCCTTTCAGCTGAAAGAGAGCGCCCGGAACGTCATGCGAAGAAAGAAAATGTGAAACGTGATAACCGTCGCGAATTTTCTCGCGCATTTTGAGGTAACGATCAAACGCGACAGAGCGGCCGCGGCCCTGAAGCCAACCGATCACGCTTCCTTGAAACGAAAAATCAAACCCCGCATCGAGTTCATCACCCGAAAACCACGGATCCAAAACGGTGGCATCGCCGCCCCAAACTTCGCCAAGAAGAAAGAAATTGTTGCCAATCTGACTGCGAATTCGGGAACGATGCTCTTTCCAAAAAGGATGATCGACATGTTTCACGGTATCGATTCGGAATCCGTCCAGTCCGACGCGCTTTGCAAGACCCAAATGAGCATTGAACAAATATTCATCAACTTCGGGAAGCTCCGTTTTGAAATCCGGAAGTCCCGAAACGCAGGACGTCAAATCATCCTGCCCGCACGTGCCGAGTTCTTCCGTGCGAAACCAGCCTTTTGTCTTCGGGTCCTTCGTGAGATTCGAATTGTATCCGGCGTGATTGTAGACAACATCCAGGAGTAGATGGATGCCGCGTTTGTGGCATTCTTGTGCAAGTGTTTTTAATTGCTCTTCGGTTCCGAATCTCGGATCCATCCGCGTAAAGTCATCGCCCCAATATCCGTGATATGCCCAATCAGGAAATCCGGCGCCCGTGACGTAGCCATCGATGTTTTTAACAACGGGAGTTATCCAAAGCGCGTTGACGCCAAGCTGCGAAATTTCATCCAGATGTTCGATCAGCCCCTTCAGATCGCCGCCATGAAAAGTCCCCTTTGCGGTGAGATCCACGTTTGTATCATTGCTTGGATCACCATCAGCAAAACGATCGACCAAAGCAAAGTAAAGAACTGCCTGCGACCAATCAAAAGGCGGCAATGGTGCGGCGAGCGCACTTGGCGACGGCGCAGGAGCGGACGTTTTGTGATTACAACCGAACCAGACAATGGGCAAAAAGATCGCAACGAGAAAGGCTCTACGCATAAACTCATTCTAGCTTACTTGGCGCTAAATCATTCCTTGCCAATCGGATCTAAACCACGAACGAATCTGATTCGTCAGGTCCTCCGGAAGCGGGCCTTGCTCGAGCGAGCGTACATTTTGACGAATGTGTTCTAATTTTGTAGAAGCTACCAGGCAGGAATGAACTTCCGGCAAAAAAGCGACGAACCGCAGCGCCGCATCCGCATCGATTTGCAGATTCATCATCTGCCAGCGTTTCCGGTACTCCTCCGCAGCCTGATCGTTGGGCCGCGGGACATTCAGCCACGCAGCGTTTGCGAGTGACCGCTTGGCGATCAAACCCACACTCGTCTTCGCAGCATGGATCTTTGGCAGCGCGCGTTGATCACAGACATTGATGGACGTCTGTAAGGATCCGAACCTTCCCGAGCTTAACGCCCAATCAAAAGCCTCATTATCGCCGGAGTACGCCGCCACCAGAACCTTCCCGGATTCGACAGCACGCTGCAGCGCTTCAATCAATCCATCTTGCTGCAGCACCGAAAGTGGACAGGAATGAAAATGAACAATGTCGATGCGATCGGTTTGAAATCTCGCCAGCGCAGCATCCACTCCCGCTTCAATGCATGAAGGTGTCCAATCCTGATATCCTGGAATTCCGTATCCGATCTTTGTGGATAGAACAATCTCATCGCGGCGAGTTTTCAGATGTCTTCCAACTCTTTCCTCTGCGGCACCGTAGGAACGCGCTGAATCGATCAAATTGATTCCAAGATCAATAACTTGATTCAAGAGTGTTTCCGATTCCTTATCCGAGAAATCAGGCGCCCCTATGTTTCCGGTTCCATAACCAAGCGGAGATACGAAGAGGTCAGTTTTGCCTAGCTTTCGTCGTTTCATAGTAATAGAGTGCCAGAGCATCGGATAATGAGCAATGAGAATGCAGCTTACATTTAACGTATTAGAAACAATGCATTCACATTTCAGAAATTGGAGATCAATAGACTGTGTCCTGAAATTCTTAACGGACAAAGGAGCAAAAGAATGAGTCATTCAAGAGTAATTACGACGGTCTTAATGATTTCACTTCTTTTATCCTTCTTCACGATCAAAAGAGCGAATGCTGCTGGATTCTTCTACGTTGAAGAGGTAAAAGATGGCCGTATTTACGTTTTCGGGGATGCAAATAATTACAAAGTTTTTCAACAAACAGGTGAGCTTGAAGTTCGAGTCACGCGGGTAGGCATTGGCCCGAATGGGGAAACGGTCGTTGCCGACACTGAAGATGCGCTTCAAATGTACTATTTCAAGCACAATCTTCCTGGAGAGGTCATTGACCATCCCGCGGGAGCGCCGGCACCGGCGATGCAAGAAAAATTGCCGTACAAGTTCAGCGGATATGTGTTCGGCGATTACTACTACAACATCGATCGTGATCCCAATATTGCGACCCTTCCAAACGTCGCTTCGCCAAGCGGAGCAAAAGATTTCAATGCATTCATCATTCGACGCGCATATTTCACGTTTGATGATGACATCGCAAAGAATTTTACCGCTCGTTTTCGTCTGGAAGCAGATTCTTCGTCTTTGGATAGTAAAGGCAAAATCACGGTATTCGTAAAAGATGCTTATTTGAGATGGAAGTCAGCGTTTGCGAGACAAGACATCGTTTTCGGTATTCAGCCAACACCTGCGTATGAAGTATCAGAAGGTCTATGGGCATACCGTTCGCTGGAAAAAACGATCATGGATCTTCGCGGAATCGTATCGTCCCGCGATATCGGTGTGAGTTTGAAAGGACCAATCGATTCTGCAGGAAAGTTCAGCTACTGGGCAATGTTTGGAAACGGTAGCGGGAATAATCCGGAAATCGATAAGTTCAAAAGACTCTACGGACAACTGGAATGGAAGCCAAATGACGCGTTTACGGCAACCTTCTTTCAAGATTGGCGCGCGCTTCCCGATGTTCCGAATCCCGCAAACGCGAGTGATTTGTTGAACAACGATTCTTATACAACTGGTTGGTTTGTTGATTACGGCAAAAAAGACATCTATAACCTGGGTTACGAAGGCTTCGTCACGAAGCAAAGCAACGGTTTCGTTACGGGCACGGTGCCGGCAATCAACATCGATGATAAGAGCACGTTTGGTCATTCGTTTTGGGCCTGGTACAACTTCACCCCAAAAGTTGGCGTCGTGGGACGTTACGACTACTTTGATCCAAACACGAGAAAACTAAGTCCCGGTGATAAGAGAAATCTCTTCATCGCATCGCTCGTATTGAAGCCGAACAAAAATGTGTGGATCATGCCGAATGTTTACTGGGAAGGTTATGAAGATATCGCCGGAAAATCTGTAAAGAGTTCTGTTACCGCGCGATTAACCATGTACTGGATTTTCTTATAAGCCGAAGTGATAAGGGACGAAGAAGAATATGGAAATTGTGAATGCTCGGCACTCATTCTCCTGCTACGAGTTCGTTACGTAAATCGCGCCGGTGATGCAATCGCTGATTGCTGTTTGAACATCCCAGATCCTCAAACAGTAAGAATAATCATGACGTCCGCGCAGCGTTGTAATCTGATCGTAAGGCATGAAAAGCTGGAGGTCCTCGTATTGAGTAGCATCAAAGCCGGGCGTAAATCGAATCCAGCAAGCGAGTTTATGATCTGCTGTGGTGAAGAAATTATTTGTTGCAGGCACGGCGGTGCCATCAGGATTTAAAAAGCTAACCATTGCGGCGCACTTATGTCCTTTTGCATTCAGAATTTTAAACCGGACATGAAACAGCATTCCCTTGTGACCTTCTTGAACAATGGAATGCTCCACATTCAAACTGAAGTCACGAACCGTTGGCGTATTTTCATCGGCAACTGTGGTCTCCTTGTGTGAACCCTTAAACCAATTTCGAATCGGTTCACTCCATGGAGTTAAAAGAAAGATGACCACGAATAGGACGCTGAAAATCAGCATTCCGGCAATCCCCATCATCAAGTAATCCGGTTTGTATGGGGCTTTTGGCGGGCGCGTTACTGATGGCGCAGCAGGACGTGGAGGCGCGGGTTCCGGACGCGAATAGTATTTGTTAAAATCTTCATCCTCTATGGCATTCGACTGGTTGCGATTCAGCAAAAGCTTTACAGTTTCCGCCAGATAATTGAGATGCTTTTCCATTGGCGGAGTGATCGCATCTAACCAGTGCGGACTGCTGATAAAATACTCCAGCGATTTTGACATAGGCACATCTTCGATTTGCAAAGGAATTACGGGAAGACCCTTGCTAACCGCGCGCTCAACTTCGCGCTTGATTTGCCGCGATGCATTCGCATTCGATGAGAAAACCAGAACAAAAACGCGCGTCGTGTTGATTGCATCGATGATTGCTTCGCCCCAATCCATGCCGGGAAGAATGTCCCGAGGCGCAATCCAGCAACGAATGCCCTTTGACTCCAGCGTTGCACAAACGGCATCCGCTGTCGCTTTGTCTTTATGTGAATAGCTGATGAAAACGTCGTGCGACACCGTATCCCTTTCCACTCCTCGCTTTGGCAAAAATTATAACATCGCAGATGAGGATATAATGACCGGGGGGAAACAGTGCTGCCTGTACTGTTAGGAATTGTTGGCGAGGGTCACTGTGAAGGATCAGTGTGGCGGCCCTCACTCCAGCAAAAAATCATCGAAATTCTGACCGCGCACCGCAAACAATATAGCTCTACCCCAATCTTTCTTTTGTGCAATCAGCGCAACGAATTTGAGAAGGCCGCTTTCGAAGCAGCGCTTCCCTACGTTGCAGATTCGATGGCGTTTCGCGAAATGGATTATGAAAGCATCGCAAAAAATAGCCAGCTTCTTTTCTGCATTCGAAACGAAAATGATCATTCGCTCGATGCGTTGATTGAAATCCGTCATGGTAAGAGCCGGGACGTATCCGATCTTCGCGGGCTGCTTTATCAGCGCGAAAGAGGTCCGGTTTGGGACCTGATCTGCAGCGAACAACAGGTGAATGCTCAGATTCGCTACCCAAATCATCTTTCGGAAAAAAATCCGTCAACGCCTTATCAACTGATCTGGAAGAACATGGATCAGTTCAATCGTGACGCTCAAAACGTCAATCGTTATGAGCCAGCGTTCCCGCTTTTACCTCAAGATGTCAGAGAGCAATTGCATCAATCGAACCGTTTTCTGCTGGAACAATTTCAGGTCTGTGACCGGATGGCGACTCACTTTCAGAAGCGAAGCTTTGGAATCTACATCGCTCTTTTTGTTTTTTCGTTCGCGTTCGTCTTTTTCTACGATATCTACAGCAACCTGGTTGCGGGCGCCCCACTACGCCTTCCTTTTTATCTCGCATCGCTCGTAGTTGCATTTGTTATTTATCGCTTCGGCAAACACAAAAATTACGAAAACAAATATCTTGATTACAGAGCGCTGGCTGAAGGCATGCGTGTCCAGTTTTTTTGGAGTCTCACCGATTTTCAATGGGCGGCCGCCGATCACTATTTGCACAAAAGTGAAAATGAATTGATCTGGATTCGTGCGGCCTTGCGCAGCTGGTACAACAGCTCACTAAAAGAAGGACAAACTTCACAACTTTCGACGGACCGGCGACTGCAGATTATTTTGGAAAATTGGATCCGGAATCAAAATGATTATTTTTTAACAACCGGCAAAAAGAACAAAAAAATGTTGAAGTTTTTGAAGATCGGAAGCACAGCATTTCTATATATTGCGTTTGCCCTGACTGTCCTGAAACTTCCCATCCCAAAGCCCCCTGCATGGCTGCTCGCGCTGACCAGTCTCTCAGCGGCAATTGGCGCCCTTGTCAAAGGTTACATTCAGAACCGCGGATTGTCTGAACATTTAAAACAGTACAGCAGAATGGCGGAGCTTTACGCTTTCGCTCTCGAACATACGGCAATGCTAAAGAACCAGGAAAATGCCAATCTCCTGATTCAGGAATTGGGAAAAGAGGCTCTCGCAGAAAATGCGGAATGGGTTCTGCTTCATCGCGATCGGCGAATCACATTTCCAGGTCCAAAATGACGCACGAAATTTACATCAGCTACTCTGCTCAGGACAAAACAATGGCGGAATGCGTGTGCGAGTCTTTGGAATCCAATGGATTCAGGTGTTGGTTATCAGCAAGAGACATGCTGCCCGGAGTTGATCGGGGCGAAGCAGTGATGGAAGCGATGGACGCATCGCAGCTGATGATCCTCATCTTCTCCTCTCACTCCAATCATTTGTCCGACTCCGTTCATGATGTGCGTCGGGCAGCGCAAAACGGATTTCCGGTTCTGCCCTTTCGCATCGAACCGGTTGGGCCTTCAGAAGTGTTGCAGCCGTATTTTGAAGCAGTTTCACCAGTCGAAGCTTATGCGCAATCTTTGCCAGACGCGCTCCACGACCTCGTTCAAAGGGTGACCGCGTATTTGGGACAACGTGCCGTTCCACAACCGCAATCACAAATTTCTCCGGTCACATTGATTGTTTGTGGGATAGCGTTGGTTGTTGCGTTCGGATTCACGATTGTAGGAGCGTATTCTGCATGGAACCGGTTCAATCCACCGAAGGTTCAGCCGCTAAGCAGACCGGTAACGACACGGTCATCTTTTGAAGATTACCTCGATTCCGGGAGAAAGCAGCTGGATTCCGGAAATTATCGGGAAGCTGTTTCTTCATTTGATCTCGCGCTGCGGGCTGATTCGAAAAATCCCGAAACCTATTACTTGCGCGGGCAGGCTTATGCAAAACTTGGCCAGACTGAAAAGGCGATTCAGGATTACAACAGCTCTCTGCACATAAAACCCGATAACCCGGATGCCTTAAACGACCGTGGTGTCGCTCACGCAAAACTCGATCAACACGATGATGCCGTTTCTGATTTTTCGAAAGCGATTCAAATGAAACCGGAGGAAGCGGTCTTCTACAATAATCGGGCGCAAGAGCAATCGAAATTGGGAAAACATGATCAGGCGGTGTCGGATTATGAGAAGGCAAAAAAACTTAATCCCAATATTGTGAACGCTTCCGCTTCTGCGGATTACTACGAACACGGTCTTGCTTTAAATCAGCAGAGACAATACACGCCGGCCATTCACGATTTCACAGAAGCAATCCGGCTCGATCCGAAACACTCCAAAGCGTACAACCAGCGAGGATTTGCCTATCAAAATCTTGGGAATCTCGATCAGGCAGTTTTCGATTACACGGTGGCGATCAAAATCGATCCTCGATTTGCGGAGCCCTATTGCAACCGTGGCGCAATTTATTTCCGCCAGGGCTTGGCGATCCAAGGAAAGCAAGATTTCGATCAGTGCGGAAAGCTGGATCCCGGTTACAAAACCTGGATCCATCAACAATTGCAAAATGAACTTCAAAAACAAAGTCAAAGTGTGCTGAAAAAATTCAAAAATAAGTTTAAAAAGATTTTTTAAGCACTGTGGCTGAGGCGGCAGAAGCGTCAGTACCTCCGCGCTACAACAAGAAGTACAAAATGGAGCGCATGATCAAATACGCCACGATCAGCCAGAGAACAAAAGAATTTCGCGCAGACCACCGCGCCGCTTTTTCCAGCAAATTTTCCTTGTAAGCCACCATGGGCATGCCATTCAGGTATGCCGATATGTCATCAGACAGTTCCCTGGCCGAAGGATATCTGTCCGCCGGATTTTTTGAAGTTGCTTTTAAACCAACCGCCTTCAATCGTTTTGGCGCAGAAGAGCCGGTCAATTCTTTCAGAATCGCTCCCAGCGCGTATATATCCGTTCGCTCATCTAATACAGTAGTATCTCCGCGTTCCTGTTCAGGAGCCATGTAACCGGGAGTGCCCAGGACCGTTCCGCCGTCCGTTTCGAAGGGAGCGCGAATTCGCGGGAAGCTTGGAACTTCAATTGGGTGATCGTTTAACAATTTTGCGAGTCCCCAATCCATCACCTGAACTTCGCCGAAAGGGCCAACCATGATGTTTTTCGGTTTTAAGTCCCGATGGATTACACCATGCGAATGGGCAAATGAAACGGCATCGCAGATCTTCCGGAATATCGCGAGTCGCTCGGACAAAGAAATGTGAGCAGCATACGAATCCAGCGATTCTCCCTGAACATACTTCATCACGTAATAATTTCGGCCGTCGGGAAGCAGGCCCATATCGTGAACGGGAACGATCGAAGGATGCTCCAACTGCGCAATAAACTTTGCCTCCCGCATCATCCGTTCTGAAAAATCTTCTGCAATGCTTGCAGGACATAGCACTTTCATGGCAGCCTGGCGTTCCAATTTCTCGTCGAATACCAGGTAAACTTCCGCCATGCCGCCAAAACCAATTTTCCTGATCAATCTGTATTTTGTCCCCGACAGATCCGGCTCAGAAAAAATCTTTTGCAACCGCTGGATGACGCTGTCCGGCAATGGGTTCATTCAATTTCGATTCCAAGCAGCGCACGAACTTCGCTCCTGAAATCTTCCTCGGATGTGGTCGCATCCTGCAGTGTTTCCAGAACAATCCGCCGGAATTGCTTCCTTGCATCCGCAAGATAATTTGTGATTTGTGTCACGGGAATATTAAATTCGTTTGCGAGATCTTTGTAAGAAATATCCGCCGAAGCTCCCATTTCGTATCGCTCAAAAATCTGAAAGACTTTCAATTTATCATTTTGTTCGTATTGTTTCGCAAGCTTCTCAAGCGAAATGCGAAAGACCGATCGCACCCATTCCTGTTCAAATACTCGTTCCGGCGTATCTTGTGTGTGTAGCTCTGTCAATTCCTTTTCCGCAATCGCAAAATCAAGCGCTAAATGCGGCGAGCGTCCGCCTCGCTTTGCTGCAAGTTCTGCTTTCCTTTCGTTGGCTGAAAAACCATCCAGACAGACGCGCAGAAAAGTTCGGAACCTCGCTTGATTCGGATCAAACCCGGTGAAGAAATTTTTCTCCAGACTTCGAAGAAAAAACGCCTGGGTCAAATCTTTCGCGTCTTCTTCATTTTTCTTCCATTTTATTCTCAGGTATTTATAAACCGGCACCCAGTATAATTTGATAAATCCATCGAGCGCGCGGTCACGCTCTTTTGGATTTTGAAGCTTTTGGATGATGCTGATTCTGGTTACAGGAAACATTTAAGCTTTAAAGGAATTTTTCTATTTGTTTAATGATAAAGCAGGAGGGACATTAAAATGAACAAACTGTTGCTCGGCCTATTACTCGGAGGAATTCTCGGCGTCTTCGATGGCTTGACGGCATGGTTCACGCCGGAAGCGCGAGCTCAAATCCTCGCGATCGTTTTCGGATCAACGATTAAGGGTTTAATTACCGGGATCGCCATCGGTTTTTTTGCAAAGAAGGTTCACTCGCTGCCGCTTGGAATTATTTTTGGGCTGGCGGTCGGACTATTTTTGGCTTTCCTCGTCGCACATATGCAAGGCAAGTACTATTTCGAAATCATGCTGCCAGGCGGAATTCTCGGGATCATTGTGGGGTATGCAACGCAAAAATATGGCGGCACACAACAAGCGCTGGCGCAATAACAGCAGAACGCGGAGGCTGAAGGAACGGTGTTGAAAAAAAGGTTAGCAGCCGCTGTTTTTTCAACTCCGTTTCATTACTGATTCCGTGAGACAGCAATCAGCAATCATTTCCTCGTTCAGTGTCTACGAACAACCGCTCCACCCTGACCACGATAGGAGTTAAACGGCTTTTGGATACTTCCGTGATAACCACCGTAATGGCCATGTCCGGAATGTCCACCGTAATAACCGTGCCCACCATAGTATCCATGGCCATGTCCATAATGGCCGTAGTACCCGCCGTAATACCCTCGGTAATATGGATAATATCCATAACCGTAGTAAGGATAGTAGCCGTAACTCGGATAGTAGCTGTAGTATGGGTAATAGTAGGGTGAGTACCCGTAATATGGATAATACCCGTATCCATAAACGGGAGCGCCAAACCCGAAGTAGAACGACGGATAGCCGAGTGAGAACCCGAAGCCAAACGAGGAGTGACCGTGCCCGTAGTAGCCATGAGCGTATGTCATGCCAGCCGGAACGATCAAAAACGCTGCCGCGATAATCACAACCTTCAACAACGTTTTCATACAGATCACCTCCTGAAATAATATTACATCGGCTGTGGCTTTTTTTGTACTGAAAACTTATTTGAGGACGGCGTTGACGCTACAGTCTCGATGGAAATTTCATTTTCGAGAGATAAATAGGAACATCTTCAGCTATGAGCGCAGGAGAAAAGAAAAAACCCTGAGCCGAATCGTATCCGAGTAAACGGAGTTGTTCGGCTTGCATGGCGGTCTCGACTCCTTCAACGATTGTTTCCAAACCGAGGTTTTTGGAGAGGTCAACGATGGTCCGAAGGATTTCCAAATTCTCATTCATAGAATGAACAAAGGAAGAATCTACTTTCAGTGCATCAATCGCAAAACGGTGCAAATAGCTTAACGAAGAATAGCCGGTACCAAAATCGTCAATTTGGATTTTCACGCGCAGGGCTCTCAATTCCTTCAGCATTTCTTCAACCACTTGCCTGTTTTCCATAAAGGCTGTTTCTGTCAGTTCGAGCGCAAGCGAAGATGGATGAATCGAAGCTTCACGCAACAATGCTTCGACATTTGCGACAAGTTCGGGATTGGTAAACTGTTTCGCGGAGAGATTCACGCTTACCCGGAACGGGAACCGTGCTCCGAGAGTCTTTTGCCATTCACCGAGTTGTGTAATTGCAGTTCGAACAGCAAGTTGTCCTAATGGATGTATGAGACCTGTTTCTTCCGCAAGGACGATGAATTCGGATGCGGGAATGAGTCCTCGTTCCGGATGCTTCCATCGAAGGAGCGCTTCAAACCCGACGACGTGATGATGCGAAAGAGAAACAATCGGTTGATACCGCATTTGCAGTTGGCCGCTATCAATGGCTTTTCGCAAGTCTGTTTCCATTCGCAGAGTGAACATCACATGGTGATGCATGGCTTCATCGAAGATTTCGAAACGCGCGCGGCCGCTGCTTTTTGCGCGATACATCGCGGTGTCTGCATCTCGCAAGATTTCTTCCGCCGTTTTGTAATCATGAGTTGAAAAGGCCACGCCGATACTGGCAGTGGTAAATACGTCGTGGCTGTTGAGAACGAAGGGGGTTTTTAACTCAGTCTGAATTCTTTCTGCAACGGATGAAACATCGAGCGCCTCGTCCGCTTTTTCAATCAACACAACAAATTCGTCGCCACCAATCCGGGCAACGGTATCTTCAGGACGCAAGCAACGCCGCAAACGATATGCAGCCTGCTTCAAGAGTTCATCGCCAAGGATGTGACCGAGGCTGTCGTTCACCAGTTTGAATCGATCAAGATCGATAAAGAGCACCGCAAATCGCCGTTTCGGATTTCGCTCGATTCGCGTGATTGAATGATTCAAACGATCCATGAATAATGTGCGATTCGCAAGTCCCGTTAAAGGATCATAAAGCGCGTGATGCAACAATTTTTCGTTGGCCATCTTGCGTTCCGTAATATCGCGAACCACTTCAATCACGCCGGTTACATTCGCGTTTTGTACAATTGGACGACTTGTGATTTCGCAAAAAAGATATTCACCTGGCCGCGCCGTACGAAACCGTAATTCCACCGGTGGCAAGAATTCTCCCGAAATGATCCTTTGATATCGCGCGATCGCTAAATTTAAATCATCAGGATGGATCAACGAAATGAAGGATCTGCCAATAAAGTTAATGCTGTCAAAACCGGTACATTTTTCGAAGGCAGGATTTAACATCGTGATCACACCATCAACGCTGCTCAAACTGTAAATCATGTCCGGCGCGGCTTCGATTAAATCCCGGTATTGCTCCTTACTCTCCAACAATTTTTGTTCCGTCAACTTTTGCCGGGTGATATCTTCCATCACTCCGCATAAACGAATTGGTCCTTCTTCTGTTCGAACAACGGAAACAACATCTTTCAGCCAAACGATCCTACCGTTTGCGGAAATCATTCGGTAACGAAGCGTGTAATTGGATTGCGAACGGATCAAACGCTGCTCCACCTGCTCGATGACGGGAGCATCTTCATGAAATACATGCTTTCTCCAGAAATCCGGAGTAGAAACCCAGTCGGATGGCGAGTAACCAAGAATGGAAGCAGCTTGTCTGCTGACGAAACTAAAAGAATTGCGTTGAAGGTCGGACTCCCAGATGATTCCTTCAATGGATTGAATGACCCGTTTGAATTCTTCTTCCGAAGCGCTAAAGGGCTGCGCCTGACTGTTTCGCGCGAGCGCAAATTTGATTGCAGCAACCAGCTCATGGGTCCGCACCGGTTTTGTCAGCAGCGCAGATGCGGCAACCGTGCTTGCATGATGCAGCATTTGCTCATCCGGCTCTGAAGTGATGAAGATGACTGGAACTCTACACTGGGAAAGGATGGTTTTTGCGGCTTCGATGCCAGTCATCTCTCCTTCAAGATGAAGATCCATTAACACGACATCGGGCGCGAGTTGTTCGCACCTGCGGATCGCATCTTCCCCGGTGCGAACGATGCCGCAAACGACACAACCCCGCTCTTCGAGTAGCGTGCGCATTGATTCCTGAAAATGCAGATTATCGTCTGCGATCAGAACGCGAGGCTGGTCTCCCTGGGTAGTCACACGTTCGGTGATGGTGATGGCTGTGCTCCCGCTTCAAATGTAGTCAAAATGTACTAGCCTGCAAGGTTAGCACAAACCCCGTTCAAGTGCTGCTAATGCCACCAATCATTAGCCACAGGCAATCCCGTCGGTCGGTTGAATTCCGTGATCGTAACGACGGCTGCCCGTTTATTGGCGCCTTAAGCGGATGTTGGTAATTTCGGCAGGGATGGTGAATCGAATCGGCGGACCCCAGTATCCAGTTCCACGATTAACGTAAACCCACATGTTTTTGTGTTTGCCCAGACCCTTGTAGAAGCGGTGCGCAAGCTTTACAACCATACTCCAGGGAAAAAACTGACCACCATGTGTATGGCCGGAAAGTTGTAAATCGAAGCCGGCTTCTTCAGCGATGCGGTAACTGCCGGGCTGATGGGACAAAAGAATTTTAATCGCATCCTCCGGCGCTCCGTGAAGTGATCCTACAGGATCCGCGGTGCGCGAAGATAAATCGGTGATGCCTGCAAGAACGATAGCCGAACCGTTCAAACGGATTTGAACGTGTTCGTTTTTGAGCACCTTAACTCCCATTCTTTCGAATTCCGCAAGCCACTCGTTTGCGCCCCAGTAATATTCATGATTTCCCGTTACAAAAAAAGTTCCGAATTTGGATTGTAGACTTTCTATCGGTTGGATTTCTGATCGTAACTGTGCAACTCTGCCATCTACAAAGTCGCCTGTGAGTGCAACGATGTCCGGTTGCAGATGATTCACCATCGAGACAACTTTTTGCGTGTACCTTCGGCCGATGGTTGGTCCCACATGCAAATCAGAAACCTGAATGATGCGTAAACCATCGAATTCTTTTGGCAAATTCTGAATGGGAATTTCAACATTGTAGACTTTTGGGCCTGCCTTTGCCTGCGTAACACCGATAACTGCCGAAGCAGCCGTAAGAGAAACCATCACGAGAAATCCTGTTCGCTCGATTTGAGCCGGATCGGATGGCAAGCCCGTGAGGTTGACGACCGCGAGCACAAGATCGGTCATGAGCGAGTAAAACAACAAACAGGCGAACACTCCAAGCGTTGTATAACAAATCCATTGAATCAATTTCAGATTTTTTGCGTCACTTCGATAGAGTTTCGGCCCTACAATTTGAAGCAAAATAAACAGGGAAAAACCGCCAAAAATGATCAAGGGATGGTCCGCTGCCCAATCCGAATGCGCGATAAACCGGCTGGAAAGATAGATCGAACAAACGACCAGCAATGAAATTACGACGGTCAAAAAAATGGTAAACCGGTTGCGCATGAGTGTTATATATAACTTTATGGGAATCGCTTTACCAGTGTAATCGTCGAGGAATTGAGATCGGATCAATGGCAGGTACCTCGATCAGGTGGCACCGATAAAGAAGGCGGATCCGAATTTATTTGCGAATCAGTGGGTTTATTCGGCCAGTTTCTTCGCATTCTTATTGGCAGCGCGAAGATCTTCGAGCGCTTCCTGCTCGGCTTGTCTTAAAATATCCGCGAGTCTGGAGACCGGGATTACAACTTTCGACAACAAACAACTTGAGCAAGTGCCGTATTTGTAATACTCCTCCGAGTAAAATACCTGACAGCACCAAATGCATTCGCAACGCCGGGGTAATATGTTCATCTTTGTTCTCTCGGGTACTCTCGAACAAAAGTAAATAATGATGGAGAAACTTACATATTGCGGGTTCGTGAAAATTTCTGTGGCAAGATTTCCTACTACTTTTAGGGTACTTTGCTGTTTTTTATTCCTTTTGGTTTGCGGATGCCGCTCGAATTCCGTCCCCGTTCAGCCTCAAAAGCAAGTAAATCTATATGTATGGTCCGCGTATATTCCGGAGCGGACACTCAAACGTTTTGAAGATGAGACACAAATCCACCTGAATTACTCGACATACGATTCAAACGAAGCCTTGCTCGAGAAAATGGAATCCGGCGTGGCGGATTACGATGTGATTGTACCTTCCGATTACATGGTCGCGATCCTTAAGCGTGAGCAATTACTGAAGCGAATCGATTTGCGGCAAGTCCCGAACTTCAAAAATATCGGCGCACATTTTCGAAATCTGCCTTACGACTCGGGCAATCAATATTCTGTACCCTTCCTTTGGAGTACATCGGGAATTGGTTATAACAAAACAAAGATTACCGGTCGGATCGATTCGTGGAGTTCACTCTGGGACAGCCGCTATAAAGACCGGATGCTGATGCTCGATGATGCGCGAGAAGCATTTGGCGTCGCTTTGAAATGGAAGGGTCATTCCTATAACACAACAGATCAATCAACATTGATGGAAGCTCAACAACTTTTGCTCCAGCAAAAACCATTGCTGAAGGCTTACAACAGTACGAATTTTGATGAACTGCTGCTTGCGGGTGATGTTTGGATTGCGCACGCCTGGAGCGGAAATGTGGCAATGGTCATGGAACAGAGTCAGGATCTTGACTTTGTCATTCCGAAAGAAGGCGCCGCAATGTCGGTCGAAAATTTTTGCGTACCTGCCAAAGCACAACACCAGGATGAAGCGTACACTTTCATCAACTTTATGCTCGATGCAAAGATAGGAGCTGAGATCACGAATTACTCTTACTACCCGAATACGAATGAGGCAGCGAAGACTTATGTATGGCCCAAGATCTTAAAAAATCCAGCGGTGTATCAGGATGATGCGACGCTCGCCAGATGCGAATTGGTGAAGGATATCGGGCCGGCCTCGCAATTGTTGGATCGGCTCTGGACCGAACTTAAATCCCGGTAATCATTTCCACAACGAGATATGTGAGTGCTGCGATCGCAGCCGAACAAGGAATTGTCAGGACCCATGCCCAAAGGATTCGCGTCGTAACGCCCCATCTCACTGCTGAAAATCTTCGTGCTGCGCCAACTCCAACGATCGCGCCGGTAATCGTGTGGGTTGTTGATACGGGAATTCCAGCCATTGTGGCGCCGAAAAGCGTAATGGCTCCTGCGGTTTCAGCGCAGAACCCACCGTAGGGTTGCAGCTTTGTGATTTTTCCACCCATGGTCGCGACAATTCTCCATCCGCCCGATAACGTGCCAATCCCCATGGCTGCATGCGCAGCAAGAACGACCCAGAGTGGTATTGGAGGAAGAGCGTTGTTTGGTCCGGAACCCACAAGACCGCCAGCCACCAGCACAGCAGTGATGATCCCCATGGTTTTTTGAGCATCATTTCCACCATGCCCCAATGAATATGCTGCTGCCGATAAAAGCTGTCCGCGCCGGAATATTTTATCGACCCTCGTTGGCGTCCAGCTTTTGAAAATCCACATCACGGCGATATAAAAAATCACTGCGAGTGTCATTCCAATCACCGGAGAGGCAACGATAAAGGTGAGTGTTTTGATCCATGCAGCAGGTTTCAGCAAGGCAAAGATTCCACCATAAGCTGTGGCAGCGGCACCGGTATAGGCTCCGATAATGGCATGAGAACTTGATGTCGGGAGAGCAAGATACCAGGTGATCAAATTCCAGATCACTGCGCCAATAATTCCGGCAAGCAAAACGTACAATCTCGCGCCGGGTGAAATGAGTTCAATACGAACCATGTCCCCGCCGATTGTTTTTGCAACCCTGGTGCCCATGATCGCAAACGCAGCAAAGTTAAAAAAAGCCGCCCATCCGACAGCAACGAGTGGCGTCAAAACACGCGTCGAGACAACAGTGGCAATCGAGTTTGCTGCGTCGTGAAACCCATTAATGAAATCAAACAGCAACGCGAAGAAAATGATCAGGATTACCAGGAAAAGGGATACAGTCATCCCGCCCTCCATTACAACTGTGTTTCAGATTCTTGACGCAAAGATAGACAAAGTCAAGAGCAGAATAAGAATAGCCCGGCGTCTTTGTCAGCGATGAAGCGACGCAAACCGCTGTTCCAATTCCGGAGCCTTGAGTACTTCGCAGATGGCAGCGAATTGTTTGGTGGGTGCTTTCCAACGAAGTTGATCCACCGTGGTTTTTACAGGTCCCTCCGTGATAAGTGTTGCAAGCAAACGAAACAGCATGGCTTTATCCCAAAACTCGGCAAGTGTCGATGCCAACCGATCGGCCGCTTTCGCGTTCACAAACCAATCCCGGGAACTCTTGGGAATTTTTTCAAGATGCTTGAATTTCAACAATACGGCGGCAGCTGATTTCGCTCCCCAACCGGGCAATCCCGGATAGCCATCCGCCGAATCGCCTACGAGAGCCAGATAATCCGGAATCGATTCTGGTTCGACACCAAACTTTTTAACCACGCCATCGTAATCAATGATCATTTTTTTCCTGCGATCAAACTGCAATACGCGGTCTTTTTTTACGCACTGGGCAAGATCTTTATCCGGTGTGCAAATTAGAACCTGCTCTACTCTGCGATCCTTTGCGCAAATCACAGCCCCGGCCGCTAGTCCATCGTCTGCTTCATATTCAACCATTGGCCAGACTTGAAACCCTGCAGCAGCCAACACTTCCTCGAGAAGCCCGAATTGCGAAAGCAAATCCCGGGGAACACCGCTGCTGTCTTTATATAAAGGCCACAATTCATTGCGGAAGGATTCAATCACGTGATCGGTTGCAATCGCAACGTGCGTGGCGCCTTGCTGCAGCAAAGAAAGCATCGAGATCAGTACGCCGCGTGCAGCGCCAATTTCCTGCCCCTTACTGTTGGCCGATTTGGGAACGGCAAAATAATGACGGAATAGCTCGTAAGTTCCATCGATCAGATGAACTTTCATCCGATCATGATAACTGAACTTCGCGCAGACGAGACCTTCCGTGCATGCTAAATCTTTTCGTAGGCTACAAGCGTCAGGAATTCCGTGTACTGCGGATTCAGGATCATTTCTTCGAATATTGTAGAAGCTTCGTTGAAAGTGCCGCTCTTTGGCAGGTGACCCATCTCCTCAAGGATGATTTGTTTCACGAGCTCCGGAGTTACGCGGCGTCCATCTTCCATTTGCGCCTGATGCCAAACCCACTGCCAAACCTGTGAACGCGAAATTTCCGCAGTGGCTGCATCTTCCATCAGGTTGTAAATCGGAACGCATCCGGTTCCTCGCAACCAGGATTCCAGATACTGAATTCCAACATCGATGTTTTGACGAAGGCCGGCTTCGGTAATCGTGCCTTCAGGAATTCTTAGTAAATCTTCTTTGGTAACGTGAACATGTGCGCGTTTGCTGGAAATCTGATTTGGCTGCGGCATCCTTTCATCAAAAATCTGTTTCGCAACTGGAACAAGTCCCGGATGCGCCACCCAGGTTCCATCATGACCCGCCGTCACTTCACGCAGCTTATCCTGTCGTACCTTTTGCAGGGCACTTTCATTAGCGGCCGGATCCGATTTAATCGGAATCTGCGCGGCCATTCCACCCATGGCATGGATTCCTCTTCGATGACAGGTTTGGATCAATCGATCGACATACGATTTCATACAATGCCGCGTCATGGGAACCTGCGAACGATCGGGCAGCAAAAAATCCGGACGGCTCCGGAATTTGCGGATCAGGCTGAAAATGTAATCCCATCGGCCGCAATTTAAGCCGGCAGCGTGATCGCGCAATTCGTACAGAATTTCATCCATTTCAAACGCGGCAAGAATGTTCTCAATTAGAACCGTTGCGCGAATCGTGCCTTGTGGAATTCCAAGTTCGTCCTGGGCAAAAGTGAAGACATCATTCCACAAACGCGCTTCCAGATGACTTTCCATTTTCGGTAAATAAAAATATGGTCCTGTTCCTTGATCCATGAGCGTTCTTGCATTGTGAAAAAAACACAATCCAAAATCAAAAAGCGAAGCGGACATCGGTTCGCCGTTGACCAAAATATTTTTTTCGAAAAGGTGCCATCCGCGCGGACGCACCATGAGCGTTGCGGTTGTTGCATTCAGGTGGTAATACTTTCCTTCCGGGCTTGTGTATTCGATGCTTCCGTTTACCGCATCGCGTAAATTCAGCTGCCCATCCAGATTGTTGGTCCACGTAGGAGTGTGTGAATCTTCAAAATCGGCCATGTAGACGTTTGCGCCGGAGTTCAATGCGTTGATCAGCATTTTACGTTCCACAGGCCCGGTGATCTCCACCCTTCGATCCTGCAAATCCGCTGGAATTGGAGCTACGGTCCAGTCTGCTTCCCGGATCGCCCGCGTCTCGGGAAGAAAATCAGGGAGAACACCGGCATCGAGTTGCAATTGACGTTCGGCCCGCATTTGCAAAAGTTTTTGACGCGTTGTTTCAAATCGAGCTGCGAGCTTCGTAAGAAACGAACGCGCTGCGGAGGTCAAAATTCCGTGGTCCTGATCTCTCAATGCACAACGAACGATCAATTCAGCTTGAGCGGTTTGGATGGTGGGCTCGGTATTCAAGGTAATTGCTTCCATGATTGTACTCCCATTACAGCAGCAATGACCGCGAAAATGCAGAGAAATCATTTCGTTACAATTCAAGCCACTTTATGTAAATTAAAATGCATTTTGTTGCCAGTAATGTTTTGTAGAGTGGATTGTTGTGCCATTTGTATTTGCATGAAAATCACATCGATTCTGATTTCCTTTTTGATGGCTTCCACTGCGTTTGCGAACGACTTCCTCAAACTATTTCCCGCGAGCGGAAATGAATGTGCGGCTTCAGCATCCATTCTGAATTCGGGGAAAATTTTGAGCGCAGGAGTGGAGTACACAAGTGGAGACGTCACACTTTTTAGCTTTTCACCTGAAGGAATCGTTCAAAAGGCGCAGCGAATTCATGGGCCAGGTCAACAAGAAGCAACAGCGATGATATCCACCAAGGATGGCGGAGCAGTGATGGTTGGCAGCACTACATCCTTCAGCCATGGAAACTCAGATGGTTTTATTTTTAAACTCAGACCGAATGGATCGAAAGCCTGGGCAAAAACGTTCGGAACTGCGGTTGATGAGTTTTTTTCCAGGGTCCTGCAAACTCCAGATTCCGGATATGCTGTCCTTGGCGGAATTTCGAATACCGTCACGAGTTTTGACGTCGTACTCGTGAAATTCAGTGGTGGAGGAAAAGTGCTCTGGAAGAAAACGTTCAGCACACCCGGATTTGATCATCCATCCGGAATCGCTCTAACTGCTGATGGCGGCATCCTCGTCATCATTGCATCTGACGTTGCAGCAGGAACTCGGACAGTCGTGTCCAAGTTATCAGGAAATGGAAACACACAATGGACAAGAATTTACGGGTCGGGCGGAACGCATGTTGGTTTGTCGATTGCGGAATCAAGCGATCAAAATTTATATCTCACAGAAATTTACACGCCGGCGGGTTCACACATTTCCGGAACCGTTTTATCGAAACTTGATTCTCAAGGATTACCCGTTTGGTCAAAACTCTTCCGAATCCGTGGCAATAATTTCATGGCGGCCGTACAACTGCAAACCAATCCTCCAGTATTACTGATCGGAAATGCGTCGTCAGGATCAACATCAAAAGGAATTCTGATTGCACTGAACTCAAACGGGGTTGTTTTGTGGAAAAAGCGCATCAGTCCGGACAACAGGCCGGTATTTCTCGGCCCGAGTGTCATCTCCGAAACCGCAGGTACAATCTACAACGCAGGTTGCGTTGGCGATCGCCAGACCAATAACATGGATACTTTTCTTTTGCAGATTCATCAGAACGGACAGTTTCAAGGAGGCTGTTCAAAGCTTTCCGTCTTCCCGCTAACCATTTCCAGATTTAATTTGCAACAGACCGCTTTCAATCTCCAGGAACTGACATTTCCGTACGCGACAGCGGCTGCTGCATTTTCGATTTCCAATTTCACGACGAGCGAATCTGCTGTCTGTTCAGGGCAATGATAAAATTCGAACTGGCCAATGAATCTCCCCGAAGGATTCTGGAAAAACTTTTATCTTGTGGTTGGTCCGCTCGCCGCACTGATTGTTATCCGTGATGCGCTACTCGATTTCTATTTTTTCCATAGAGCTGACAGTCTAACCATCACGTTTTATTACAACATTACTGTCTGGGTGCTCTGGTTGGTACTGGCGCCCGCCATTGCATTTTTATTTTTGCGAATCCTGCGCCTGCCACGTCTGCAAATCTATTTGTTGTGGATCGTGCTTGCGTTTGGAGCATCGGCAATTCATCAACTGATTCATCACTGGGCAATCAACTCCAACCAGACTTATATCAGAATCGCATGGGGCGCACTGATGGTCAGCATTTTTTTTGCATTCTTGTTCGCAACAAAGATGCAGCAGGAAAGCAAAGAGAATGCTGTGCGGGCATCGACGCTGGAGAACCAGATGAGAGTAGCGGATCTTCACGCGCTAACAACCCGTCTGGACTCTGATGAACTCTTGACTACTCTGCGATGCGCGCGAAACATGATTGAAACCGCGCCCAAAGAGTCGGAGGAAATTCTGGCAACACTCGCGGACCAACTGCGAACAAATTTGAGAAATGTTCCACAAATCGAAGCGTCTGTCCAACAAAAACAAAAATTGAAGACGGACCAATCCAAAATTTCTGCCATCTGGACTATCTGTCTTTTAGGAATAGCAGCAGGTGTTGTTATGACTGCCGCCAGCATCCTTGATGATGTGTATGTTTGGAAATACATCCGGCTTCCCTGGAACGTTTACTGGAACACCTTCTTCAGTTGGATCGGCGTTGCGATATTGACGCCGTTCATCTTCTGGATGAGCCGATTTCAGCCAGGCAAGCGAATGGTGCTTCATATTGCAGCGTGCATCCTGTTCTGGTGCGCGATCACTGGAGTGCTACAAATGAAAGAAAGCGGCATCGATCAATGGAAAGTATTCGGGCCCATGGTGCTCGCAAATGGGCTCGCCTTCGGATTCAAATTTGACGTTTATGGCGCAGTCTTGATTGCGGCAATTGCGGTGAATCACCAAAAAGCGAAACAAAAAGAGGAGCTTCGAGTGCTGGAAGCAGAATCACTGCTGACAAACGCTCAGTTGGAAGCGTTAAAAATGCAGATCCATCCTCATTTCCTTTTCAATTCATTGAATTCCCTCATGGAATTAATCCACCAAAACCCGCGTCAGGCATCAGAGCTATTGGAACGCCTCGAATATTTTTTACGAATTACATTGACCGCCCAGGATGCGCAGGATGTGTCATTGAAACAGGAGCTTGATTTTGTGCAATGCTATCTCGACATGCAAAAAGTACGTTTTCCTAAAAGACTGAGCGTTCAATATGAGCTCGATGAACGAAGCTTGAGCCAGCGAATTCCTGTTCTTCTTTTACAACCGATCGTTGAAAATGCGGTGAGACATGGAATCGCAAACGCTGCCAGTCCGGGTCAGATCTCGATTGAAAGCAAAACCAGCAATGGCGTTTTGAGTTTGAAAATCAGAGATACAGGGCCGGGAATGCATCAGGATTTTCGCGAAGGAATTGGCATTAACAATACGAAGCGCAGACTCGAACATATTTACGGCAACGATTATCGATTTGAAATGAAAAACGAGCCATCCGGCGGTTTAACCGTTTGCATTGAAATTCCAGCACAATGAACCTGCACGTTCTGATTGTCGATGACGAACCACTCGGTGCGAGCAGGATCAAACGCTTATTACAAACCGATCCGGATATTTCCTGCATAGAAATAGCGGAATCAGCTGAACATGCTTTGCTCATGATTCGCGAGTCTGTTCCCGATATTCTTTTTCTCGATATTGAAATGCCCGGGATGAACGGATTTGAGTTGCTGGACAAACTTCGAGGCGGAAAGGTTCCATTCGTAATTTTTGTGACCGCGTATGAAGAGCATGCGGTCCAGGCGTTTGAAGTTCAAGCGTTGGACTACCTGTTAAAACCAGTAACTCAGCAACGGGTGGCCGGATCACTCGATCGAGCCAAGAGCAGAATTGGTTCCAGTCCACACCGAAGAACAGCAGGTTTGAATCGGATCGTGGTAAAGGATGGGAATGATCTGCGTTTGATTCAAATGCATGAGATCGATTGGATTGAAGCAGACCGGCGTTATGTCATCATCCACTCAGGGAACAAAACATACGTTCTGCGTGAAGCGATTAGCGAATTAGCAAGGAGACTCGATCCCGCGCGTTTTATTCGTATCCACCGGTCCCACATTGTGAATGTTGAACGGATAGCGAAATTGCAACCCATGTTTCGCGGAGAGTATCGAGTCGTCTTGCAGAACGGAACTACATTGTTGCTGACACGGCATTATAAAAAAGATTTGAATAAACTGCTTCGATTCGAAAATTTATAGAACTGCTCCCGCGATTTAAATATGGCGGCCGGATTTCATCACGAAAATAACTTTTCTTAAGCTCGTGATGTCTTTCAGTGGATCGCCATCGACCGCGATGAGATCCGCTGTCATGCCTGCCGCAATGGAGCCAATCTCCTTTTCGAGACGCAGCGACTCAGCCGCTCGTGAAGTTGCCGAAACGATTGCATCCATCGGATTTTGCCCGCCTTCCTGAACGCGATAAATCAGCTCTTCAAAATTTCTTCCATGCGCTCCCGCCACTGCATCGGTACCGAATACGATTTTTAATCCTTTAATTTGCAAAGCTTGCTTAAACATTTTCAACGCTGTGGGCACAGCATCATGCATTTTTGCGAATCCTTCTTCGGTAAAATTGTCGACACCAATGTAGTGTTCCTTGTTTTCAAAATAATTGCGAAAGATCAAACCAATGTTGGGGTCGAAATAGGTTCCGTGAGCCGCAATGTATTCAAGCGTTTCACGATCGAGCAAAACTCCATGTTCGATGGAAGTGCATCCTGCGTCGACCGCGCGACGGACGCTTTCCGGCCCGTGAGCGTGAACCGCCGTGCGCAGATGCAATTCAGCAGCCTGTCCGCATGCGGCTTTTAACTGTTCAATCGATAACGTTGGACCGCCTCCATCGCGAATGCTTTTTGATGCAAAAATTTTGATCAGATCGGCGCCCTTGGCGGCCATCGCCTTAACGTGAGCGCGAATTTTATCCGCGTCACCCGTCTCTTCCGTTACCGGTTCGATTGACGTGAGAATTCGCGGCCCGGGAATGGGTCCATTTGCAATGTGCTTTCGCAGCAATAGGTCTGCAGGCGAGCCAATGCTCTGAATCGTGGTGACCCCGCCTCTGAGGGTTGCGTAAGCGTTCTCTAAACCAAATGGCAATGAATGTTCGTTTTCACTGTCTTTGTCGGGATCGTGAGTCTTCCCATTTTCATCAAAATGCCAGCTGATGTGTACGTGCGTATCAATGCCGCCTGGCATTAATGTGGCGCTCCCCAATTCATAGGTTGGCTTCTCTTTGGAATGACCAACCGATACAATTTTGGTTCCATCAACAACGACAAAAGCATCCTTTACGATTCCACCTTTGCCGTCGATGAGCTGCGCCGCATGAATCGTGATTTTGTTTTCAGCATAAACACTCATGGAGACCATCAGGAAAAACAGTAAGAATAATTTATTCATAGAAAATATTTTATCCTCTTTGCGTCTTTGCGCGTTTGCGTTATTTTCTTAACATGCATCGCTTGTTCATTTTGTCGCCGGCACGTTTAACCGGACGAAGATGCGAAATCCTGATGAATCCACGCGCATCATTTCCGCTCGCTGTGAAGTTGCGGGAAACCGGTGCTCCGATTGGTGAAGTCTTTTCCTTTTTGAGCGGACTATACTTTCGCGGAAAGCTTACGTACGCAAAGCACTTTGGCCATTCGGACGTTTTTGTGATCACTTCCAATCGCGGGCTTGTTTCTCCCGAGACGGTAGTAACGATCAAAGAACTGCAAGCAGCGAATCGCATTCCGATCGATTGCACCGAAAAAAGATTTACAACGCCTTTGCGTAATTCAGCAAAACAGATCGCTCAAAAATTAATGGATGATTCCCTGGTTGTGCTCCTGGGAAGCATCGGAACAAAAAAGTATGTCGAGCCGCTCACCGAAATCTTTCAGACGCGAGTCCACTTTCCTTCTGAATTCGTAGGAAGAGGCGACATGAGCCGGGGCGGAATTCTCCTGCGCTGCGTGGATGCAAACACCGAACTCAATTACATCCCGATCCTCGGAGCAATTCGCCACGGCAAACGGCCGCCGAAACTGGAACCCAAAACCGCAAAGACACCAACTCCCGACTAAGGCTTTGTACCAATCGGCTCCATACCGTGCGACTTCAATGCGTCATTGAGTTTTTGCAATGAAGACGCCTGCAGAGAATCGAATTCTTTCTTTACGTCGTCCAACTCGCGCTGCAACGTATTGATCCGGTCGATTTGATAAGTACCGGGACGTCCCTCGTACGAAAGGATCGCGCCATAAACATCATCCGCATCTTCACGAAGCCTTTGCTCACCGGTAATCGCCCCACCTTCTTTGGTTGCAACAATTTTCTTCCGGACATCATCGGATTTGGTTGCGAAATCCTGCAAATCTTTTCGCAGAGGATCGCTCTCCGGAACTTTGGAGATTGCCTGATTGATGCCCGTCCGCACCGCGTTGATGCGATCGACAAGATCAGTCATATCCCCAAAAAGTTTCACGACGCGCATTGCAGCATCATATTGTGCTTTCCGGTCTGCCATCGTGAACTTGGCTCGTGGATCAACTCCAACATTCAGTTTCGTTTCATAAGTCTGTTTGCCCTTCGTTAAACGAATTGTGTAGGTTCCCGGCAGGACACGCGGACCTTGTGAGGAATTGAAGGCGACCTGAGCAGCTTTCGGCACTCGAGGCGGCTCCAATTGCATGCTCCATACAACCCGGTTGATCCCGCGCCGTTTTTGCGCCGGCAAAGTGTCGAGGAGTTTGCCGCTGGCATCAAACACTTCGAGTTTGATGTTTCCAAATAAATGGCGCGTCCGCTGGTAGTACGTGATCACCGCACCGTCCGGCGGATTCTGACCGGTGAAGGAAGCATCTCCTTCAGACCAGCCCGTTGCGCCTTGAATTTTTTGCACAACCGGGCGCGAGCCCATGAACACAACTTCCTTTTGCAAGAGATCATTATTGATTTCGCGAAGTGGTGTGATGTCATCCACGATCCAGATACCGCGACCATGCGTCGCAAGAACGAGATCGTTTTTCTTAGACTGAATCACCATATCGCGAACGGAAACACCTTGTGGAAAATTCCCTGGGTTGAATTTTGCCCATTGTTTTCCGCCATCAGGCGAAATCCAGAGACCGAATTCGGTCCCGACAAAAAGCAAATTTTGATTCACCAGATCCTCACGCACAACGTGTGCGTAACCGCGTAAACCCTGATCGGGACCAGCAATTCGTGTCCAGGTTTTTCCGAAATCGGTGATTTTGTAAACATATGGCGTCATATCACCGAATGTATGACGATCAACGGTCACATATGCCGTACCCGGATCGAAGTGACTTGCTTCGATCGTTGAGATCCATGGATCGGATGGCAGATCGGTGGCATTCTCATTTACCTTTGTCCACGTTTTTGCGCCATCGCGCGTGACCTGCACATTGCCATCATCCGTTCCAACCCAGATGATCTGACTATTTTTTGGCGACTCACTGATTGCATAAATCGTCGTATGCATTTCGGCATAAGAGTTATCAACAGTGATTCCACCCGACTGTTCTTGTTTCTGCTTTTCAGGATTGTTTGTTGTCAGATCAGGAGAAATCCGTTCCCACGTTTGCCCATGATCGCGCGTGCGGAATAAAAATTGCGAACCAATATAAATCGTTCCTTTTTGCGTTGGACTCGCCGCAATAGGAGTGTTCCAATTGAAACGAAGTTTTTCATTGTATCCGGCCATCGGTTTGATGGAACGAGCTTCCCGGGTATCGCGGTTGTATCGGGCAATCTCACCGCCTTGCGTTTCGGCATATGCATAATTCGAATCTCCCGGATCCGAAAGCGCATGAAAGCCGTCACCAAAAAGAATGTTTTCCCAACGCGACCCGGAAACTCCGCCCGGAAATTCTGAATCGCCAACCCAGTTGGTATTATCTTGCAGCCCGCCATAGACCTGGTACGGATCGCGATTATCGGTGCTCACGTGATAATACTGAGCGATCGGCAGATTCGGACACATCCACCAGCGAACTCCGCCATCATACGAAATCCAGAGACCGCCATCATCGCCGCCGATTACGTGTTTCGGATTCTGTGGATCGACCCAGACATCATGCCAATCGCCATGCGCGCCGCCGCCAGTATTGCTAAAGCTTTTACCGCCATCATCGCTGACGATCAGCGTTAGATCGGTCTTGAACACGCGTTCCGGATTGGTTGGGTCAACGATTAGATTTGCGAAATAAAATGGACGCCACACCATCAACTGGCTCTTGTCTCGTTTTTCCCATGTCTTGCCGCCATCATTGGAGCGGAATAGCGCAGAATCCACCGCTTCGATGAACGCATACACGATGTCATGATTTGACGGAGCAACTTCAATTTCGATTCTGCCGTAAGGTTTTGCCGGTAATCCATTTTTTCCGGCCTCGAATTCGTTCCATGTCTTTCCACCATCAGTGCTATGGAAGAAACCACTGCCGCTCGCAGCATCCGGACCATCGCCGCCCGAACGGAAGCTCCAGCCTTTGCGGCGAAAATCCCACAATCCGGCAAACAGTGCTTGCGAATTTGTAGGATCCATCGATATGGAAGAGCAACCAGTCGACGGATTTGATCCTTTCAAAATCAAATTCCACGTTTTTCCACCATCTGAAGTCTTATACAAACCTCGATCCGTGGAATCGCTCCACAATTTTCCAGGAACGCAAGCGTACACCGTGTTCGTATCCTTTGGATCCACGATGATTTTGGCGATCCGTTCAGATTCTTTTAAACCCATGTTGGTCCAGGATTCGCCGCCATCGGTTGATTTGTAAATTCCATCCCCAACCGAAACAGAGTTCCGCGTCCAGGGTTCGCCCGTTCCAACCCAGATCACTTTAGGATTGGTAGGATCGATCGTGATCGCACCGATGGATTGCACCGCTTGCTTGTCAAAGACCGGTTGAAACGTGGTTCCGTTATCTTCCGATTTCCAAACGCCGCCGCTTGCCGCCCCAACATAGATCAACGTTTTCCCATTTATATTCGTAACGGCAACGGCTGCAACGCGTCCGCTGACTTTAGCCGGACCGATGTTGCGCACATTCAATCCGGAGATCGAGCCGGTATCAAATTTGGCCGGAGCAAGATTTTCGGCTGCAAAGGACAGAGAAACGTAGGACAAAATCAGGAGCAGTGATAAATGCATTATTTTTTTCATGGATTTTCCCCTTAGTGTTTGACTGGAAAATGGAATAATGAATCGTCTACATCAACGTTCACTTCCGCTTTTTCAATGGTGACAGCCTGATCTTTCGGACCATCTTTTTCACCGGTTTCTAAAGAATAGGGGAAGTACACTCCATTGACCTGTTCATAATTTCCAAGATCTGTTTCCTCAACTGTCTCAGCGCCACGGATCTTGATGACATCAGTTTCGCGGATTTCCAAAAAATAATCAGGATCGAGATAGATGTAGCGAACGTCACCCGTTTTGAAAGTGACTTTTAGTTTGTGAGCCTCTGTGCCATCCACATCTTCCGTTCCCATATACTCAACCGTATTGCCTTTTGCTTTGTAATCGACGAGCGGGCCATCGATGTCTGCATTGATTTTCATGATCTTTACGTCATCAGCGGACATCATTTCCGGATCGATTCTTCCGCGAAATGGATTGAGGCGCCACGCATCTTTACCGTCATATGCGCGGATTGCGGTCATTCCTTGCAGTGTCACTTCCGTACGAAGCATCTCCGGTCTTTTCATCACAATGACATAAGGAAGATCGCGAGAACCAAATCGTGTTTTACCGGTAAGCTTGACCGATTGAATTGCCCGAATCTTTTCGAGGCCGCCCCTGGCTTCAATGTTCTTGCTGATTAATTCATCTGCCGTGATGGCAAATGCGCTCTGTACAAATAAAAAAATCAACAGAGCGATGCCGCTCATTTTTATGCGCATAGTAGATAGCTCCTTAACCTGTTACGGTTGTTAACCAACGTTTTTATAACATCTGGTGCGAAATACAATTTTTTTGGGGCGAATCGGCCCATTTCGATGACGAAAAAGAAAATCGCAGGTGATCAAGTGATCGCATTTTTACCAACCTATGCCGTAATCCTCGCCGTGATGGCTTGAACCGCCCCACATGGTGTCATGTGCTTGATCAAAGTAGATGGCATTAATTGGGCCGGAAGTTCTTGAGTCAAATGTAAATTTGTATCCCATCTGCTTTAAATCCTTTCGCACCCAATCGGGGATCGAATCATTAAGCAGAATTTCTCCGGGTTCTGTTGCATGGTCACCGAACGAGCTTCGCATTTGAAAGCTGTTAAAGTTTGGAGCTTCGGTCGCTTCCTGAACATTCATTCCAAATTCCACGACATTCAAAAAGAACTGTAAGAGGTTTTGATCCTGGCTATCACCTCCTTGGACGGCAAAAGCCAGAAAAGGTTTACCGTCTTTCATCGCAAGCGATGGAGTCAGAGTCGCTCGCGGATGCTTTCCAGGCTCGACAACATTGAATGGATTTTCCTTCGGGTCCGTAACAAAACTTTGCATTCTCTGACTCAACCCAATCCCTGTATGTCCCGCAACGACCGCTGGAACCCATCCGCCGCTCGGCGTCACAGAAACGACCCAGCCTTCTTCGTCAGCAGCTTCCACAGATGTAGTGCCGGCATAAAAATCCTTCTGGAACTGCAACAGCGCTTCCTCTGTTTTTGCGGGCGGATGTGCCGTCGACTTCCAATTCTTCAGCAAATCTGTATAAGGATTGCTGCCATTTTGAAACGGATAAGGATCGCCCGGTGCGGCATCAGCATCGTTGTGGTCGGTGTGAATCAATTTGGCACGTTCCCGCGCGTAATCTTTCGAAAGCAAACCGTCGATCGGTTCTTTCGGAGGAAAATACGAATCACCGTAGTAAAAATCACGATCAGCAAATGCGAGATTCATCGTCTGATAGACGGTATGGATGTAACGAGAAGTGTTATATCCCATTGATTTGAGATCAAAATTTTCCAGTATGTTTAACGCCTGCAACATCACCGGACCCTGAACCCAGTGGGTCAGCTTGTACACTTCGATCCCTTTGTAGTTTGTTTTAACCGGTTCTTCAATGTGCACCTGCCACTTTGCAAGATCCTCTGCGGTGAACAGCCCGCCTTGTTCTTTCACGGAGCGAACCAGTTCTTGCGCGATGTCCCCTTTATAAAACCGATCATATGCTGCCAGGATCGCTTCTTTTCTGCTTTTGCCTTTAGCCAGGGCTTCTTTTTCAGATTCAACCAGTTTTCGCAAAGTTGCTGCGAGATCAGCTTGATGAAACATCTGTCCGGGCTCAGGAGCTTCTTTCGCCTGTCCGGGATGAATCAGCATCAAACTCTTTGCATAAGGCCACTGCACGATGTATTTCTTTTCCCGTTCTATCGTGTTGACAATTTGTTCTTCAATCGGATAACCGTCAGCCATTTGTATGGAGGGCGCTAAAACATCAGCAAGAGAAAGCTTTCCATATTCTGCGAGCATGACCATGATTCCGCCTGGAGTTCCAGGAGTTACGGCTGCGAGTGGCCCATATTCGGGCGGATAATTCATGTTTTTTGAATGAAAGAATTCAGCAGTTGCTCCGGTCGGCGCAACGCCAAGCGCATTGATCGCAATTACTTTTTTGGTGTGCGGATTATAAATGAGTGCCTGCGTTTCACCGCCCCAACTCAGCGTGTCCCACATCGTACAGGTTGCCGCAATCATGGCGCACGCCGCATCGACCGCATTGCCGCCTTTTTGAAAAATCATGGATCCCGCGGTTGCTGCTAGTGGTTTTCCGGTGATCGCCATCCAGTGTTTTCCATGCAGGACTGGTTTGAACGTGGCCCGGGCATAAAGGAATGAAGCAAAAATCAGCATCAGCAAGACAATGAAGCGTATTCTCATGGCTACCTCTTTTGGACATTATACTTTGTGGCGCGAGCGCTACGCGCCAGCCATTTGCTTGACGCAACCTACCGCTCACATATACATTTATCGTCTTAATCACGGAGGAATTGAATGATAGGCAAACTTTGTCTACTTATATTTGTTATGGCAATGATGACTTTTACCGTAACACAAACTGGAAATACTGAAACAACTCCATCGAATCCCCTACTGGCTAAATGGACAGGATCTTACGGTGGTGTTCCACCTTTCGACAAGGTGAAGGTTGCTGATTTTGGACCCGCTCTTCAGCAGGCGATGGATGAAAACTGGAAAGAGGTGGAGGCAATTGCCAATAGTACTGAACCACCAACCTTCAAAAATACGATCGAAGCTCTTGAACATTCTGGTTCAACACTAACGCGAGTCGGCAACATTTATGGGATCTGGTCGGGAACAATGCTGACCGACGATATGCAAAAAGTTCAACAGGAAATGGATCCAAAGCTCACAGCTTTCGGCGATAAGATCACGCAAAATGAAAAGTTATTCAAACGGATTGAAGCAGTTTATAACTCGCCTGAGAAAGCAAAGCTCACTCCCGAACAACAAAGATTGACATGGGTTTATTACGACAACTTCGTTCGTTACGGCGCCAAGCTCGATGAGAAATCGAAAGCGCGCTTAGCGGAAATCAACCAGAAGCTTTCCACTCTTTATACACAATTCGGCCAAAACCTGCTTGCCGATGAAGCGGGTTACATCACTTATTTGAAAGAAACCGATTTAGATGGCCTTCCACAATCCATCCGCGATGCGGCTGCGTCAGCTGCTGAAGAGAAAGGCCACAAGGGTGAGTGGGCAGTTTTGAATACTCGTTCCTCCGTGGAACCGTTTCTAACGTATTCGAATCGAAGGGACCTCCGTGAAAAAGTCTGGCGCGCTTTCATTATGCGCGGTGACAATGGTGATGCTCATGACAACAATAAAATCATCACCGAAATTCTTCCGCTGCGCGCTGAACGGGCCAAGCTGCTTGGCTTTGAAACCCATGCTCACTGGCGCGTATCCAACCGGATGGCAAAGACTCCCGAAAACGCGATGAAACTCATGATGCAGGTCTGGCCAGCGGCCGTTGCGCGCGTCCATGAAGAAGTTGCAGACATGCAGGCAATCGCCGATAAAGAAGGCGCGAAAGTTAAAATCGAACCATGGGATTACCGCTTTTATATGGAGAAAGTTCGAAAGGCAAAATACGATCTCGATATGAATGAAGTGAAACCGTATTTGCAGCTCGATAAGATGCGCGAAGCAATGTTCTGGGTTGCAGGTCAGATTTATGGTTTCCAATTCAAAGAAATTCACGGAGTCCCAACTGCTGTTCCTGACATCCGCGTTTGGGAAGTTACAAACGATAAGGGTCAGCATGTTGGACTGTGGTACTTCGATCCTTACGCGCGTTCCACCAAACGATCCGGCGCATGGATGAGCGAATATCGGACGCAGCAACATCTGGAAAACGTAACGCCGATCGTTTCGAATAACACCAACTTTGTTCCAACAAAAACCGGAGACCCAATTTTAATCAGCTGGACCGATGCGGTAACTCTATTTCACGAATTCGGTCATGCATTGCAGGGATTAAATTCGAATGTCGAATATCCAACGCTTGCAGGAACAAATGTGGCTACCGACTATGTTGAGTTCCCTTCGCAGGTAAATGAAAACTGGCTACCCACACCGGAAGTGCTTACAAAATTTGCGTTGCATTATAAAACCGGTAAACCAATGCCAAAAGAACTATCCGATAAAATCCTGAAATCACAACAGTTCAATCAGGGGTTTGCGGTTGTCGAATATCTTTCCGCGGCGCTGGTAGATATGAAGCTGCATCTTGCAGGCAATCAGCAGATCGATCCGAGAGCTTTTGAACGAGATACATTGAAAGAACTTGGAATGCCTTCTGAGATCGTGATGCGGCATCGAACCCCGCAATTCGCGCATGTTTTTTCGGGCGATCAATATTCCGCCGGTTATTACAGCTATCTCTGGTCAGAAGTCATTGCTAAGGATGCCTTCGAAGCGTTCGTCGAAGCAGGTTCTCCTTATGATAAGGCCACCGCAAAAAGGCTTCACGATACGATCATGTCCATTGGGAATTCAGTAGATCCTGCGCAGGCTTACCGGAATTTCCGCGGACGCGATCCGAAAATTGATGCTTATTTGAAATCCAAAGGCTTTCCGCAAAATTAAATTAGTGATTGTAGGGGCGCCATTTTTGGCGCCCTTCAGTCTTGCTGAAAATCGCGTCTATACAAAGCAGATACTATATTTGACGGTATGGATCACACGAACATGGTTTTGGGTTTATTGCGTGACAAGCTGCTCGTTCTTCACAAAACCCTTGTCGATCGCGAACGAGCCGATTACGAACGCAAGCAGAGCAGCAAGATTCCCAGCGGCGAATTCTTGAATTTGCTGATGACCGACCCCGGTTTCGACTGGCTCCGCAGGATTTCCGAATTGATTGTTTGGATCGATGAAGTTCTCGATCCCGATGAGCTTACAGCGGATGAAGAAGTAGAAAACGTTTTTGCCCGCGCAAGAAAACTCCTGACTCCTTCGGAGCTTGGTGAAGCCTTCGTCACAAAATATCAGGACGCCTTGCAGCAGGATCCAAATGTGATCATTGCTCACAAGGAAGTTCGCGACGTTTTGAATCTGCGCCCACCACAGTCAAGATAAAAACTCGCGGATAGCTTAATCCTCCAAACTCTGGGAAAATAACAAACAAATTACGGAGGATTGCATGAAGACGTCCCTCTTTTTGTTGTTCGTCCTGCTTTTTTTCGGTTCCTTTCTTCCCGCAGCAACCATCGAAGACATCCTGAGTTCTCCTTTCCCATCAACACTCGTTACAGCATCGGGAAAAGAAAGGGTTGCATGGATTTTCAATGATCAAGGACGTCGAAACATCTGGATCGCGGATGCACCGGATTACAAACCGAAAAAGATAACAAATTACAAGAACGATGATGGCCAGGAATTATCTGCTTTGTCGTTATCTACAGATGGCCAATCTCTCGTGTACGTTCACGGTGGGGATCCAAACGGAAAACAGGAAAATCCGAATCCAAGCAGCAATCCGGAAGGGGCAAAACAAGAAGTCTGGTTGATCCGTACGGAAGGTGGTGATCCGGTCAAAATCGGTGAAGGCACTTCTCCTGCTCTGTCGCCGGATTCAACAATGCTTGTGTTTGTGAAGAGCGGACAAATTTATTTCACAGATCCGAAAGATCCTAAAGAAGCAAAACAACTTTTTGTCGCGCGCGGTGACAATGGTATTCCTACTTTTTCGCCGGACGGAAAACTGCTCGCGTTTGTAAGTTTTCGCGGTGATCACAATTTTATTGGAGTTTACGATCTCACCGCAAAGACTTTGAGATGGATGTCTCCTGATGTCGATCTCGATGGGCATCCAGTTTGGTCTCCCGATGGAAAACGGCTTGCATTTTTCCGCTTTCCAACAAGAAATGCAGAGCCATCCGGCAGCTGGGAACCCAGTTCCTCATTTTCAATCATGGTTGGAAATCCAATAACCGGTGATGCCAAAAAAGTCTGGACCTCCACGGATAAAAATGGCGGCTTTGCGCAATTTTATATGGATTCAACCTTAATGTGGGGCGCGAATGATCGACTGGTTTTCTACAGCGAAGGAGATGGTTGGATCAGAATTTATTCGGTACCGGCAGCCGGCGGGAAAGAAGTTGCGCTTACTCCGCAGAATTGTGAGGCTGAATACGCAACGCTTTCTCGTGATCGAACTCAGCTGATTTTTAATTCCAACTGCGAAGACATCGAACACCGGCATCTCTGGAGCGTGCCGGTCGGCGGAGGCGCCGCCAAAAAGATTACCCAAGGAAAAGGAGTTGAATGGAACCCGGTTGCTGCAAGCGATCAGCAGATTGTTTTCATTTCATCGACGGCGAAACAACCCGCCGCGCCGGCTGTAATTTCAATAAATGGCGGAAGCATGCGCCTTCTCTCGCCGGAATTGCTGCAGAGAGTACCGATGAATCAGCTCGTTGAGCCGCAGGTGGTGATTTTCAAATCGATGGATGGACTCGAAATTCACGGGCAATTATTTTTGCCCCAGGCGCAAGGAAAACATCCCGCTCTTCTCTTCATGCATGGCGGACCGATCCGGCAGATGTTACCAGCATGGCATTACATGGATTATTACCATAACGCCTATGGCATGAATCAATTTCTCGCAATGAATGGATACGTTGTTTTATCCGTTAATTATCGCTGTGGCATTGGATACGGACGCGGATTTCGTCACGCTGAAAATCAAGGGCCCTACGGCGCATCGGAATATCAAGACATCGTTGCGGCAGCCCGTTTTCTGGAAAAACGTGCGGATGTTGATCCGACACGGATCGGATTATGGGGCGGTTCCTATGGCGGCTATTTGACGGCAATGGGACTCGCCCGTGACTCGCAATTATTTTCCGCGGGAGTCGATTTTCACGGCGTTCATGATTGGTCCCTTCGCGCGAGAATTCGAGGAGCAGAAGATTGGGGGATCCGGGGTGATGACATGATGCGTAAAGCTTTCACTTCATCGCCTGTGGCGGATGTTGCGAGCTGGACTTCCCCTGTTCTATTCATCATGGGAGACGATGATCGCAACGTCGATTTTATTGAAACCACCGATCTTGTAGAACGATTGCGCGAACAAGGGAAAACTCACATCGAAACCCTGATCTTTCCCGATGAGGTGCATGATATTTTGTTGCATCAAAATTGGATTCGCGCTTACAACGCAACACTCGATTTCTTCAAACGCAATTTGTGAAAGACAGCTGACGTCAAAGACACAGGCTTACAATCGTTGCCTGCTTAAAAACTTCCATGCTTCCCGAACACCTTCGACATCGTGATTCTGTTTTCCAAGCAGCCAATCGATGAGTCTTCCGCTAATGTGATCGATGCTCGGCACGTTGTGACCTCCGCCTTCAACTGTGTAAAACAAAACCTCAGTTCCGTTTTTGCCGCCGGTGTAAAGTTCGCTTTTGACAATCGAGCCGTCTTTACGATTGATATCGGGAAAGTTTTTGCTTTGTGGTACTTTGCTCGTCCCATCAAAATTGATCCAGTAGTTTCTTGTTGCATCAGCCGAGATCACTGTTCCGCGGCGTCCAACCAAGCCGCCACCCCAGGGCATCAACGGGTCTTTCGTGCCGTTGCAAATGAATACTGAGATAGGTTTTGCCGGCTTTTTGCATTCGCTATGTTCCGGTATATTCGCGATGAAAGCCGCAACTGCAGCGATTCGATCGGAGAGTTCGTAAGCGAGCCGATACGCCATCATTCCGCCGTTCGATGCCCCGGTCGCATAAATTCGCTGCTGATCGATAGAAAATTTTGAAGATGCCCAATCAATCAACGCGCGAATAAAGCCAACATCATCAGCGCCCGTGTTGATAGAAGCATCGTCTGCGCGGCAATCATTCCATTGCTGGTTTGTGCCATCCGCATCGCCTGTTTTCGGATTGATTCCGTTGGGAATGATTAATAAAACTCCGTTTTCATCCGCGGTCTTCAGCCATTCTCGTTGCGCAGATTTTTCCCGCAGGATCGATGAATTATCCTGAGTGCCGCCGTGCAGAACGATTACAACGGGCGCCTTCTTTACCAATTTTTCCGGGACGTAGTAGTGAAAATAGCGAACGCGACCATCCGGCGCAGTGATTGTTTGCCGCTGATGAAGAGTTCCCGCGCTGGCATTCACCGCGAAAAGAAAAAACAGAAAAACAACCGATACAAAACAATTCAACTTTGCTTCCCGACGATTCAGTGTTTCGTGTCTCATTGTGTCTCCTTGTACACAGTTAAAACACCCCATCCATTTCTGAATCGCTACGAATTTGTAACGATTTGTTAAGCTAGCCACCCGGACCGCCAATCGCACAAAGTTATGTACAATATCTCGCGACTCTATGATATTCCTCTTCTTTTTTAGTTCGGGTTTTGCGGCATTGCTTTATCAAGCCGTATGGTTGAAATACCTTGGTCTGTTGCTGGGAAATACGACTTACGCGACAGCCGCAGTCCTTTCCGCTTTCATGGCGGGACTCGCAATCGGGAGTTGGGCCACACCTCGTCTGTCCATTTTGTTTCGAAACGGACTTCGCTCCTATGGATTGATCGAAGCACTCATTGGTATTTTTGCTGCCGCATTTCCGGCATTGTACACCGGCTCGAAAGTGCCATTCGCGGCCCTCTTTAATCTGGTTGGCCCGCAAACTACCGCATACACAGCCATCGTCTTCGCCACTGCGTTTCTTGTGCTCGTGATTCCAACAACATTGATGGGAGCATCATTACCAATACTTGCACATGTCATCGTGCGAGGTGAGAACATCGGCGCGAAAACCGGACTCCTCTATGCAGTAAATACGGCGGGAGCTGTTGCCGGCATCTTTTGCTCCGCATTTTTTTTGATTCCTGCGCTTGGATTAAACGGCACCATCTATGTTGGAGTATTGATCAATTTGCTGGTTGGCCTCGCATGCTTTTTCATGTCGTCATCCGACCCTACCGGCAGCGCACAACCAGCGAAAGCGATTCGTCATCGTCTCCTCTGGCTCTACCTGATCTCTGGACTTCTTGCGCTTGGCTATGAAGTTTTCTGGACGCGCATCCTCGTTTTGCATCTTGGCAGTGATATTCACTCCTACGCAATCATGCTTTCCGTTTTTCTCCTTGGTATCAGCATCGGCAGTACACTGGGTGGCAAGTGGTTGGATCGATCCGGAACTAGTCCGGAACTCGCATTTGGATATATCCAACTCGCCTGGGCCATCAGCATCCTGATTCAACTCTGGGGATTCGCGCATTTGGCTGACTTGCTGACCGCAGTTGCTTCTCTCTTCAAGGAATTGAATTATTCGGCGTTCATCATTGTTTTGTTTACATGCGCAGTGCTGGTTTTATTGGTTCCTACATTTTTGTCAGGCGCACTCTTTCCCGCAGTAGTAAAGGCGATACTTGACTCAGGCGCCACAATTGAAAAAGCGACCAGCTCTGCTTACAGCTACAACACCATCGGCGGAATTTTCGGCTCGATCGTAGCAGCATTCTTGCTGATCCCGATTTTCGGCACACAAACAGGATTGATCATTTTTGCAGCAATCAATTTGATTTTAGGATGGGCCGCTTGCCTAACCTCTAAATCACGCAAGCCAGGTTTGTTGCTTGCGTTTACCGTCATCTTCTTAATGCTGGGCTTTTTCGTGAACACGAAAATCCATGTGATGCAAAATGCGGGCATTTTCAGATCGGAGGGACAGGAACAATTACTGCATCTCGAAGAAGATGCCTCCGCGACGATTTCTGTTGAAAAGAGAATGTATTTCGGTAAGCCGTATTTATCGCTCTCGATCAACGGAGTGAATGTTGCGGGAAGCTCGCCTGAATTGGTTGCGATTCAAAAGATGCAAGGGAATCTTCCCATGATTCTTTACGGCGCGGGTAAGCCAGCTCGAATTTTGCACATTGGGTTCGGCAGCGGAGGAACTGCATATTCTGTAAGCCTTTATCCAAAAACAGATATCACCGTCGTTGAACTTTCACGCGGCGTTGTCCGGAATGCGGCTGCAAATTTTCAATTGGTGAATCATGGGATCGTTTCCTCCGGACGCTTGCATTTTATTTATTTCGATGGAAGAAGCTATCTTCAAAATACGCGAGAAATGTATGACTTGATCCTGTCGGATTCAATTCATCCACGATATTCCGGCAACGGTTCACTTTATACAAAAGACTACTACGAATTAGTGAATGCGCATTTAAATCGAGGTGGTGTTCACTCGCAATGGATACCCACATATTCCCTTTCGCAAAAGAATTTGCGTGAAATTTTGAGAGCGTTTTGGGAAGTCTTTCCTGAGACATACGTCTGGTATATCAACTCCACTGTGAATCCGTATATTGTTGTAACCGGAACAAAATCGGGTGGAATTCCTTTCAATAGCTTAATCAAAACCTTTGGAGATTCTGCAACAGCAACCGATCTCAAAGACGCCGGCGCGACAGGACCGTATTTCATCCTCGATTACTTCCTTTTTGGTCCGAAAGGCTTAGCAAATTACGTAAAAGATTCAAACCCGCACATGGATGATCGGTTATCGGTTGAGTACGAAAGCGCTCGTGTTCTGGATGCTCATCAATCCTGGATTCTGAATTATGTGGATCTTCTTCATTTCCGCGAGCCTGTTACTTCTTATTTAACGGACAGCGCCGGTTTCGATGTGAGCGAGTATTCGCGCTTCTATGATGCAACAACGAAAAACCTTCAGGGTCAACTTGCATTCTTAAACGGGAACAAACAATCCGGACAGCAATCATTCCAAGAAGCGCATCGGATCAATCCGCAGGATCATGATCCATACGAATCCAATTTTCCATGAACCGCTTTTGTATAAAAGAGTATTAGCAAACAGCACCATGCGGTGAGGCGGTTCACTTCTGCGTTAAGATAGGCGCATGAAAACTGCAACCATTCTTCTTTTCCTGTTCCTGATCATCGGAAATGTATTTGCTGAAAGTGCCGCACTGAAGGCAATCTTTGACGAAGATTGGAGATGGCGGATGAAAGATGATCCGCTCTTTGCCACGTCCGCTGGAAATCATGATTATGATGCTCTCCTTCCACAGGTAACGAAACAGGATTACGAGAAGCGCGCGGATCACTGGCGCAAGACGCTCGAACAATTAAAAACGGTCGATCGCTCTGCGCTCACGACGAGCGAACAGGTGAGCTATGACCTGTTTCAACAGGAGTTGCAGGACAACGTTTCGGAGTTCGGTTTTCAAACATATTTAATTCCGCTGAACGCTGATAGCGGATTTCAGTCTGAATTTGCGCATCTTCCTCGGCAGGTTCCGCTTTTCACCGTCAAAGATTACGAGAACTACATCGCGCGACTTAACGCTTTCCCAACATACGTAAATCAGAACATCGGCTTGATGAGCGAAGGCCTGAAAACAGGCATGTCGATCCCGCGTGTCGTTTTGAACGGTATCGAAACATCTATTAGTATGCATATAGTAGAAGATCCAGCAAAAAGCGTCTTCTATCCTCCTTTTGTTCAGTTTCCGGTGGGTGTTCCCGAAGCGGAACGCAAACGCCTTCACGACGCGGGAGTTGAGGCGATCCAAAAGAGCATCGTTCCTGCTTATCGAACGTTGCTTGATTTCATGACAAAAACCTACATTCCGCAAACTCGTCTGACCCTCGGAGCTTCGGAATTACCGAATGGTCGTCAGTACTACGATTATCTTGTTCGGCACTTTACAACGATGGAAATGACTCCGGCGCAGGTTCATCAAATCGGGCTCAATGAGGTGGCTCGCATCCATAAGGAGATGGATGGCATCATTCAGCAAGTTGGTTTCAAGGGAGATTTTGCCGCCTTCTTGAAATTTCTCCGTACCGATCCACGTTTTTACGCAAAGAGCCCTGAAGAATTATTGAAGGATGCGAGTTATATCGCAAAAAGGATTGATGGAAAGCTGCCATCATTATTCAAAAAATTGCCACGGTTACCTTACACGGTTGAACCGGTGCCCGATTCGATTGCCCCGAAGTACACGGGAGGCCGCTACGTTGAACCGCCACAAGGAAGCACGGAACCTGGTATTTATTGGGTCAACACGTATGCCCTCGAAAGCCGTCCGCTGTATACACTCGAGTCTCTCACGTTGCATGAGGCCGTCCCGGGACATCATTTGCAAATTTCCATTTCGCGCGAATTAGAAGGATTGCCGGAGTTTAGAAAATCCAAATACATTTCTGCTTTTGGTGAGGGCTGGGGACTTTATTCGGAATGGCTCGGACTGGAAGCGGGCTTTTACAAAGATCCTTATTCGAATTTTGGAAGACTGACGTATGAAATGTGGCGCGCCTGCCGCCTTGTGGTCGATACAGGGATTCACTCGATGGGATGGTCCAGACAACAAGCACTGGATTATTTAGGCTCGAATACTGCGCTTTCCTTGCACGAGGTAGAAACAGAAACAGATCGATATATTTCCTGGCCCGGCCAGGCCGTGTCGTACAAGATCGGTGAATTGAAAATCAAGGAATTGCGCAAGAAAGCGGAAACAGAGCTGGGAACAAAATTCGATGTGAGGGAATTTCATGACACCGTGCTGGAAAACGGGTCTCTCACTTTGCCGATTCTAGAAAAAATCATCGATGACTATATAGCAAAGAAGAAATGATAGTTGAAAGAGAGGGCGCCGCTGGCGTTGACGCCGGCAAACGGCAGGATTCACGAAGGAAAATCGATTTCAGAAAGGATTGGAAAGTGATCCGATGCCTGCGCCGCAGGAGTGCTCGTGATCACTTCACATTTCAGGAGTCTGGCAATTTCTTTGGAAGGTAAAAACACATAGTCCAATCTTAATTGAGGATCATCGGTCGGCAGGGTGTAACCCTTTTCTTCCTGATTCAAGCAACGAAAACCATCTGCATATCCACGATCCAGCATCAGTTGAATCGTTTCCCGTTGCAGATTCCTGCCGCTAAGCCAGATCATGGTGCGGATCCAGCGCGGCATTTTCTTGACCTCCAGCAACTCGTTTGGCGCAAGCGTGTTGAAATCGCCAACAACGGCATGAAATCCATGCTGGTGCTCTTTGATGCTGTTGAGCAGTGATTGGATCTCTTGTTTTCTTCGACGTTCACCCCAGTTTGAAAACATCGCGCGAAGATGGAGTCCGAAAATCCGGCCTTGAACACCATCGGGACAAATTTCTAAATAAGGATGTTTTGATCTGCTCGGGTAATACCATTCGTGGTGTCGAATGACCACACGGCTGCAGCACGCTACGGAAAGATTTCTGCGCGAGACATGGAAACGCATTCCGGTTTGCTGCGCGATGCGCGTTATGATGTCCGGGACGATGGCTTCCTGGAAAATGACAACGTCCGGTTGAGCGGCGCGGATCACGTCCGCAATCAGCCTTTCTCTTCCGACTCCCCCATAGCGTATGTTATAGGTCAGCAGTTTTAGAATCACTTTTCTCGTTGGGTTCGATCAAAACATAATATGGCTGATCGAACAATACATCGCGCGCATACAAAATAATGTTTGCTGTTGCTTGAAAATTCACGGGACGATGAACTAATTCCTGTAATTCTGTTCGCAAAGGATTTAGATACGGCGCGCAACCCGGGTCCTTGTCCCCCAACGGCTTAGTGTGGAGCTTCGGAATGTAAAACGCCTCCTTGTCCCAGCATTCCATAACCTGATCTCCAATCAGTGTCACATCAAGGTCGCTGGTTCCAGGTCCGTCGGCATCAAATGGTCTGCTATCTTTATATTTTTCGTCCGTCACAACGCTTCCGCGCAGAGCGACCCCGGTACCTGGAGGAAGCCTCGATCGCATTGTTTCCGTAAACGTCTGCAACAATTTTTCATCATCCGCAAAAGCAAGTTTTCTGATTCTTGCGCGAATTTCATCGGTGGTCATGTCATCCGGATCTTTTGGCATTCCAACACACTCCTTCCTTATACAATCTGGAAAGGTTTTTGCGATGGGGCAACATCCGGTTGAAAGTTGAAGGTTCAAGGTTGAAGGTGAGCTCCACTTTAAACTTTCAACCTACAACTTTTCAGCTATGCATCCGGAAAAGCATGAGTACACCGATGGATAACCCGATCAGGATTACGATTCCACGAACGAAGCGACTGCTCAATTTGCGAGCGACGCTTGCGCCGCAATATCCTCCGAGCATGGCGCCGATGGCCATGATGATGGCGGGGCGCCAGGAGATAAGTCCAGCGATGATGAAACCGATAATCGCCACGATATTCAGACAGAGCGCCAGGAAAATCTTCAGTCCATTTGCGATATGAATATCGCTGATCCCGAGCAAACCAAGGGCAGATAGAATCAGGATTCCATTGCCTGCTCCAAAATAAGCTCCGTAAGTTGCGGCGACGAATTGAACCAGAACTGCGGCAAACCAATGGCCACGCCGGTATTCAGCCTTTCCGTTTGCACGAAAGTTCAACCAGCGGCTGACCGGTTCTTGGAGCATAAAAAGGAAAGTTGCAAAAAGGATCAGGAACGGTACCAATCGTGCAAATGTTGGAGAAGGCGTTTTGATCAACAAGAACGTTCCCAGAAGTCCGCCAAAGAGGCTGATGATCCCCATTTCAACCATGTATTGCCTGCTCGCTCCGATTTCCCGGCGATATCCCCACATGCTGCCGAGTAAACCCGGCCACAAAGCAATCGTGCTGGTCGCATTGGCTACCTTTGCATCGAGCCCAACCGAAATCAAAGCAGGGAATGTCAGGAGTGTGCCGCCACCTGCCACAGCGTTGAGGATGCCGGCTCCAAACGCCGCCGCGAACAGGAGAATGGCATGGTGCAGTGAAATCATCCGGGAGCAGTTTACCGCAGAATAATCGCATCAATGAAGGGTTGCCCACCGCTCTTAACCGTGCTCTAATTTAAGTGACTATTACCCGGAAAGAATATCTTCATTAAGGTAACCATTTTCAAAGTGAGGTGAAGAATGGCGTTAAGAATCAATAGCGAAGCCCCCAATTTTAATGCAGAAACGACCCAGGGATCGATCAATTTTCATGAGTGGATTGGTGATGGCTGGGCAATTTTGTTTTCACATCCAAAAGATTTCACACCTGTTTGCACAACCGAACTCGGTTATATGGCGAAATTGGGTCCCGAGTTTACAAAACGAAATACAAAAATCATCGGATTGAGCGTGGATCCTGTTGCCGATCATCATCGCTGGTCAAAAGATATCGAAGATGTTCAAGGCACTGCGGTGAACTATCCAATGATTGGCGATCCGGAGCTGAACGTTGCAAAGCTTTATGACATGTTGCCGGAGACTGCAGGCACAACATCACAAGGACGCACACCGAATGACAATGCCACGGTACGATCGGTATTCGTGATTGGGCCGGATAAGAAAGTTAAAGCAATGCTTACTTATCCCATGAGCACAGGCAGAAACTTTGATGAAGTCTTACGTTTGTTGGATTCCTGCCAGCTGACGGCAAAACACAAAGTCTCAACACCCGTGAACTGGAAACACGGCGAAGATGTGATTATCTCCGGCGCAGTTTCTGACGCCGAGGCAAAAGAGAAATATCCGAACGGCTGGAAATCTCCAAAACCGTATATTCGAATTGTGCCTCAACCCAAGTAACGTTCAACAACGTTGCGTCAGCGTCATTAGACCTCTAATGCCTATTTGGCGTGTGATGAAAATGAAGGAGGAAATTAGCATGAAGAAAATTATCGCTGGAACCGCAATCCTTCTCTTTGCGTTTCTTGTATCGTTTGGATCCGTTGCTGTAGCTGACGATGCTGCGGCGCAGAAACTCTTCGTAGATAAGAAATGCAACACCTGTCATTCTGTCGAGTCGGCTAAGATCACAAAGAAAATGGCGAGCTCCAAGGCTCCCGATCTTTCTGACATTGGCAGTACTCAAAACGCAGAATGGATTTCAAAGTGGTTGAAGAAAGAAGTGGATCTCAATGGGAAAAAACATCCATCTTCTTGGACGGGCACGCCCGAAGATCTAAAAACACTATCGGATTGGTTGGGTTCTTTAAAGAAAAAAGCGTAAAACCTGGCGATCTCTGGATCAATAATCCCATAGTGAGCAGCGGCCAGCGCCTTTTAAATTTGCCTTACGCAAAGACGAATGCAGCGCCCATAGCGGCGATCATGAACTGGTGCAAAGCTGTAAAGAATTGATCTCAGACCGTCTTTACATGTTCATTTTTCGAAGAAGTGCCTGAAAGCGCGGTTCCTGCCGAATCTTGTCGAAAAGGGGTTCCACGTTCATATAAACCGCACTCGTATCACGTGCGGCCACTGATTTTTCAAGATACTCCAGTGTCTTGTTTTTTTCATTGAGCTCGGCGTAGATGCAGGCAATGTTGTATGCGTCTGCATGGTCCAGTTGCGATTTCAATTTAAACTCAAGCAGTGCGCGGGTGCCGCCCTGCGCGTAAACTTTGCGCGCTTCGGCGACAACCTTTCGGGTCTGCTCATTTCCCGAACCTTCAAGGACGCGGAAGATCTCGTCGTACTTCCCTTCTTGCTCAAGCTCATTGAGTAAAAATTCCTGAGCCAGCTGAAAATTAGGATCCATTTCAAGTGTTTTTCGCTGGTATTCCTCGGCTTTTGCATAATCACGTTTGTAGTAATAGAGATTGCCCATTGTGCTGTTGATGATTAACGACAGCGGATCCAGTTCTTGAGCGCGCTTTAGTTGCTGCAGGGCTTCATCGAATTTTCCGAATTGGCCGAGAAATTCGCCATACCACTGATGCGCTGTGGGATAGTTTGGATTCAGCTCGATGGCACGGTGAAACGCTTTTTCTGCTTCTTTCCAGTTCCATTCCAGGGAATAAATTGCCGCAAGGGATACATAAGCTTCACCAAGCGATGGATCCAGCTCAATCGCCTTGAGAGCAGCAGTTTTTCCTCTCTGAATTTTTGTATCTACATCAAACGGTGAGCTATCCGTCGCGTAACAATCCGCCAGTCCTGCATAAGCCAGTGCATATTTTGGATCCCGCTCAATCGCTTGATTGAAGGCGTCAATGGCCTTTAAAAATCCTTCACGCGATCTTTTATTCCACTGATAACGTCCCTGTAGATAAAGTCTGTACGCTTCAGAATCTACGCTGGTTTGTTTGCCGATTTGTTTTTTCTGTTCGCCCGTCAAACGAATCTTTAATTGATCTGCGATTTGATTTGAGATTTCATTCTGAATGGAGCGGAGATCCGATAGATTGCGGCTGTAATTTTGGCCCCACAATTGTGTACCATCGGCAACTTTTACCAGTTCAGTGTTGATTTCCAAATGGTCCTGATGTTGTTCGAGTGTGCCGGTCAACACTGCATCGACCTTTAATTCATTACCAATTTTCTGAGGATCCTGTTCGCGGCCCTTGTATCTGAATACGGTGCTGCGAGCCATCACTTTGAGTTCCGGGATTTGTGACAGTGTGTTGATCGTAGTCTCCGCAATTCCATCGCTTAAATATTCCGATTGCTGATCGTGCGTTGAATTCTCAAATGGCAGCACCGCTATGGATTGAATGGATGACCGGCGGTTGAGAAAAAAATAGATACCACCGGCAAGCGCAATCAGAATCACGATTCCCGGAATCACGAAGTTCCTGATTGGAGTTCCCTTTGTTGCGATGGGATGCGCTTGAGAGTAAGTTGCGGAGTCCGAATCGCGTTTCAGGTTTTTTAAATCGATCATGAGATCGCGCGCGGATTGATAGCGGCGGTCAGAATCTTTTTCCAAACAACGGCGAATGATGCGCTCAAGATCCGGCGGGACATCATAATTGAATCGCGCGATCGCATCGGGAGCCGAATTGATAATGCGGTTCATGATTTCCGTAGAGCTCTTCCCGGAAAATGGCAACACACCGGTCGTCATTTGATACAAAACAACACCGATCGAAAAAACATCGGAGCGGGCATCCGTCGATTTTCCGAGTGCTTGCTCAGGACTCATGTATTGAACAGTTCCGAGAACAAGGCCTGGCTCTGTTCCGGGTTCCGTTTTTAATTCACTTACTCCGCCTGCTTCAGGCACTACGCTGGCTTTCGCAAGTCCAAAATCCAGGATTTTCACCTGTCCGCGTTGAGTAATCATGATGTTGGAGGACTTAATGTCACGATGAACAATTCCTTTGGAATGCGCTTCATCGAGCGCATCTGAAATCTGAATGGCAAAATCCAGGATTTGCGCTGTCTGCATCGGACGGCCTTTGATGCGGGCCTCCAACGTTTCACCCTCAATGTATTCCATTGCGATAAAGCGAAGACCGTCCGACTCCCCAATCTCGTAAATTGGAACGATGTTGGAATGCTTTAGCGCTGATGCGGTTTTCGCTTCTTGAACGAAGCGTCGCATTCGATCTTCATTTGCCGCAACTTCCGGCGGTAAAATTTTGAGCGCAACCGTGCGCTCCAGCAGCGTATCCTGCGCGAGATAAACTTCACCCATTCCGCCGGCGCCGATTTTGTTCAAGATTTTGTAGTGCGAGATGGTCTGGAGTTCCATGAATAGGGATTGTAGCACTCTGTAGGGCTCGCGATTCATCGCGCCCTTCATACAAATTTACGGGTCAAACCGGGCGCGATGAATCGCACGCCTGCACAAGTTAGTGAAGTCCTTTTGCTAAATAAAGATCCGTTAATACGCGGCGGTAGGTGTAAACGTAAGCGGAACCATCCGGTGTAATCCGAACGTTAATTGGCGCAACAACACCCGCTATATCGGGCGGAGTAATTTCTTTCCACGGCTTCCGTTCACCGGTGAAAATGTTAACAACGTCGATTTTTCTAACAAGTCCCCCGCCGCTTGCAACGTAGAACGATTGAGGATCAGATGCAGCATTGATCACAAAGTCCGTCGTGGCCAATCCTGTGACTTTTTTCACTGTCCCGTCCTGAAGCTCGTATACGCAGCGCCCTTCATCTACACAATTTGCGAGCACAAATTTTCCATCAGAAGATAAAATTGCATTCGTCACACCTTCTGGCGTGACGGCCTTCGATTTGCCGGTTTCAATTTCGTAAAGCCATGCGCGTGGTTGACTATCGCCTTTTGAAGCCGCACGCAATAAAATTGTTTTACTATCGGGCATCCATTGTGCGCTGAAAAACTGCTTGGTACTGAAATCGGATTTAATTCGCTTCGATTGACCCGCTCCTGTTGGAAGTAGATAGATTTCATCTGAAGTTGATGGCAGAGCAGCCAGCGCAATTTGATGATCCGGAGAGAGCGCAATCGCATAGCCGTCACCGAGCCGAACGGCCGGAGAACCATCAGTTCCCCTGAGGCACACAGAATAATTTTGTCCTCCGCCGGCCCCTTCCTCTTCAAATAAAACGAGCTTGCCATCTGCTGAGATGTCGCGAGGGAACGACCAATCCATCCAGGAGAGATCATGCTCTTTTGTTTCTCCAGGCCCGAGCCCAATCATTTCTCTCCTTCGATTGTCTTCGGCGATCAGAACTTGACCATCAGGAGATACATCGACCAATAAAAGATTTCCCGCCATGGCGGTCACTCTGCGCTGTTTTCCTTCCATGGTTACCGCACGAAGGGGGCTGAGATTGGAGCCACCTTGACTCGCAGAAAACCAGATTTCATCGCCTTTTGGTGACCATGCGAGGCCTGATTCACTGGCCCATTCATTTGTTAGGATTTTTTTCTTGCCTTCAAGGTCAATCACGATGACCATACCGCGATCGTCGCCAAGTGTTGGATGTTCCATCAATGCGATCATTCGGCCATCCCTTGAAATCCGGATATTGCTTAACCATCCATCTGTTTCGTAAATGACTTTTCCGATTGGATACTCAACTCTGTGTTTCAAAGGTGTATTTCGAACGACAGCGAGTTGTGAACCGTCGGGTGACCAATCCGCGTCTTGAACGTTATCAAGGACTGCGCGAGGCCCTCCGCCATCAATTGGAACCCGCGCGAGTGTTCCATTGCGCATCCACCCGGTTGTATAGACCGCATCCATGAGAATCGCCATCTCACTCGTTGACGAAATCGAAAGCAGATGCGCTTTCGGTAAATTCAAAACGCGCGAAACCGGTGCCTGAGGTCTTGTAGAAAAAAGATCGGACTCGGCTCCGGACCAGTTTCCTGAATAGATAACAGTTTGGTGATCTGGTGCGAAACGCGCGTTGTTAAGAAACCCGCGCCCAAAAGTAAGACGTTGATATTCTGCTGGAATGCTTGACGTACTTGATTGAAGAAGCAAATACGTTGCCCCTGCACCAAGCAAAATCCCCGCAATGAATAACATCGGCAAAAGTACTCGGGATGCTTTGCTTCGTTTAGATTCAGAAACTGCGACGGCTTGATTCGTCACCGATGTACCGGAAGTGCCGGACATCATTTCCAGATCAAACGCAAGATCGCGGGCAGATTGAAACCGTTCTTCAGCATTTTTTTCCAAACAATGGCGAATGATGCGTTCCAATGCGGCGGGAACAGATTTGTTGGTAGAAGACGGATCCACCGGATCCTCTTTCAAAATTGCGCTCATTGTATCTGCAGTAGAATCCCGGTGAAATGCCCGCTTTCCAGTTGCCATTTCGTAAAGAATGGCGCCAAAACTGAAAATGTCTGACCGATGATCGATGTCTCTGCCACGTACCTGCTCCCTTTCCAGCACATTGGGATCCTAAGCTTAGAATTCCACGTGGACAAGTTGTCGCG
>JADMIO011200109.1_pt1 | contig 69222 bp, 51 predicted proteins | sample 8958161 | NCBI WGS metagenome assembly JADMIO01 (sample SAMN16585339, study PRJNA669376) | soil metagenome | isolation source: Crop rotation soil | place: USA: Cullars Rotation, Alabama | collected 2011 | reverse complement strand
GCCGCGACTTCAAGTCACGTGAATTCCAAGCTTCGGATCCCACTGTGCTGGAAAGGATGCGTGAAGCTGCCGGTGATCAGTCCCTTCTTGTCAGGCAAGCCGAACTGAATGTTGTTCGGGTTTGAAAGGACCGTGATCGAACCATTCTCACTCAACATCACATCGGCCGAGAGCGGCGCGTCGAGGTCATCACCCGAAAGCGTGATCGTGCCATTGCTCCAATTCAGATGACCAATCGGATTGTACGGTCCGCCATCGAGCCGCGCAGTCTGGTTCGTATTGCCAGGAAAGTTGGGCGACCACCAATCAAGGTTCGCAGCAAAAACGTTGTTGTTCGCAAAACCAGCCCAACCGAGCACGGCCTCACGACCGCCATTGGCCAACGCGAAGATCGGCCAGAACCCGCCTTTGACCATCGCAGCGTTTTGATGAATCGCCATGCCGTCTCCCAGCGTGCCAGTCATTTTGATTCTTCCCGTGGCATCGATCGTTACGCAGCCGAAACCGTAACCCTCACCGCCCGCTGTATTCGTGTCGTCGGTCGGCCGAATGAGGAACGAGTAACTTCCCGCCTGCGCGACGGGTTTTGTGCGCGTGCCTTTCTGCACACGCAAAAGGCTCACGTTGGCAGTCTGGCCGTTGAGATAAAAAATACCCGAGAGAGATTCCGAACCGGGATCGGTCAAATAGAGTTGGAGACCAAGCGTGTTCGTGCCAAACAGTCCGCCGATGCCGCTGTAGCCAGTCGAGTCCAACTTGCCGTGGATTTGATAGGAGGTGCCCACCGGACTCAACCGTCCGAAATATTCTCCGCTCGGCGCAAGATTCAGTGTGATCCATCCCGCTGTGCGCGCTGAACCATTGTTCGTCGGGAAAAACAAACCGTTGTACACGCCGTTGCTCAAGCCCAGGAGCGTTCTCGTGAAGTAGGCGTAAAGCGTCCGAATGCCTCCATCCGCGACAAAAGTAATCGCACTGGAACCAGACACAGCGCCGTTGTCCGCCGCCCACGCATAGAAATAATTCCTGGCCAGCGGCTTGGCCTGGAAAATATTGGTCGTGCCGAGTCGGAACGACTGGCCGTTCGTGACGCCCGTTACTTTTCCCTTGCCGGAAACGGCAAGCGACACGTCCACGTATGGATAATAAACCGTCCGCTCGATTGGATCGGAGAGATTGCCGAAGTCGTCCACCGCCCGGACCGAGATGTGATTTGTCTCGGGCAATAATGAAACGCGCGACATCCAATTCGAAGTCCCTTGCGTGCTGAAGCGTTGATACGGAAAGCCGTAGTCGTAAATGACTCGCGCAACCCGCTGATTATCGAAGGCCGTGCCGGCGAACAGAAGAGGCCCCCCGACATCCAAGTTCGTGTCGCTACCGGGCTGGCTCAATTGGATTGTTGGCGCAGTCGTGTCGCGTGAACGACCGTTCTGCAGAATCGCCACATCGATCAGAAACAATTCCGACACCTGAGGCGCACGCTGAAAGTCAAGAACGGTCACCGGAAGATTCAGACCTTCTCCGCCCACGTTACCGAATGTGAAACCGCGGATGTTCACCGACTGCTCGAATGTCCCGAGATAATTCAGAAGATTTGTGCCGCCGGCGCCTGCCGTGTTCACCACGTGCCCGAACACCACGTAGCCATTATTGGTGTTCAATGACGTGTTGTTCGCGAGATTGATGATCCAATCCGCGGAGCCGACGACGGAGCCGTGAAAAAGACCTGGTACCATCGCGATGGTGCCGAAATCATTCCCGCGAATAGGCTTGGTTGAATACTCACTCGTGATGTCGCCAAAACTGTCCACATGCTCGAAATCCGCAAATGCATTTGTCCCCAAGGGCCGCACGTGCCCCACTTGAATCCATTGGTGCTGCTCCATCTGATGAATCACGAGATTGGAGTACGCTCCACTGTAAACGTACATGAGGAAGTTGCGCACTGTCTCGGGTTTCTCCCGATCGAATAATTCGATATCGATGTTGCCGACGAGCACGCCATTCGTGATGACGCTAAGCCGCACAACCGTGTTATTTGGATCAATAATGCTCTGCCCGCGTGCGGAAAATCCGGCGAGAGCGAGGCACGCCAACGAGAGAACGACCAATAGTTTTTTCACAAAGAGTTGCGCCGAGTGTAACAGGTTCCCGCGCGGTGACAAAGATTTCGCGTGGCGAGTGGCCTTCTGAAAGGGGCGGACCTGGTCCGCCCCGAAAATTGCCCAGCGCTTTAGCGCTGGGTTTGGTTCGACAACGGATTGAAGTCCCGTCCGGGATGAAAGAAGTAGCTGCGACCGCGAGAAATACTTTTTCCGTGACTGCCGCGCCGTTTTGCACTGGCATGGCGCGCATGAAATCAACTTTCACCTCCTGCGCAGTGGCATTGGCCGCCAGCGCGACGCTCGTTATGGCTGCTGAACCAAAAGACACGCGCGTTTTTGAACTGCGCATTTACCACGCTGCGCCCGGCAAGCTGGATGATTTGAACAAACGCTTCCGCGATCACACGGTGAAGCTTTTCGAGAAGCACGGGATGCAGAACATCGGCTACTGGACGCCCATCGATAACACGAACAACTTGTTGATTTACATGCTGGCGTTCCCGAGCCGCGATGCGCGCGACAAGGCGTTCAAGGAATTCGGCGCGGACCCGGATTGGAAGGCGGCGGCGAAAGCATCGGAGGCGAACGGCAAGCTGGTGAACAGAGTCGAATCGTATTTCATGCAGGCCACCGATTATTCGCCCGCCATCAAAACGGGCAAAGACGCCGGCGAGCGCGTGTTCGAGTTGCGCGATTACACCGCGTCCGAGGGAAATCTCTCTGCGCTCGATGCACGCTTTCGCGATCACACCATCAAGCTCTTTGAGAAACACGGCATGGAGAATGTTGGCTACTGGCATTTGATGCCGGACCAGAAAAATGCGGACCGGAGGTTGATCTACATCCTCGCGCACAAGAGCGAAGAAGCGGGCAAAGCATCCTTCGCGGCGTTCCGCCAGGACGCGGATTGGATTAAAGCAAAGGACGAGTCGGAAAAGAAAGCGGGCGGCTCGTTGACGGAAGGCGGCATGGCAGGAGTGAAATCGACTTACATGCGCCCCACGGATTATTCGCCGACCAAATAGTTTGGCGAGGTGGCGCGCATCATCGTCATCACAGGCACGGATACCGGCGTCGGCAAGACCGTGCTCACCGCCTTGCTCGCGCGGCATCTGCGCGCGCGCGGCGCGAAGGTCGCCGCGCTGAAGCCAGTTTGCTCCGGTGGACGCGACGATGCCCGAGTATTGCGCGCCGCCATCGAGAACACGTTGACGCTCGATCAGATCAACCCGTGGCATTTCCGCGCGCCGCTCGCGCCGTTGCTCGCGGCGCGTCAGGAATCGCAGCGCGTGGAGTTGCGCGCCGTCGCCGCGCACGTACGCGGCATCGCACACGATCACGAGACAGTGCTGGTCGAAGGCGCGGGCGGCCTGCTGAGTCCGCTCGGCGAAGGGTTCAGCACGCGCGAGTTGATCGCGGCGCTGGGTGCGGAAGTGGTCGTTGTCGCGCGCAATCAACTCGGTATCGTGAACCATGTGCGGCTCACGCTCGAAGCGCTGCCGCCATTGCCGGCGTCACTCGCCCGCGTCGCACTGATGTCTCCGCGCCGGACCGACGTCGCGAGTCGCACTAATCCCGCGCTGCTGGCTGAGTTCATGAACGAGTCGCACATCGCGCTCGTGCCGTGGCTGAAGAATGTCACGGAACTGGCGAAGACTGCGGCGCTCCCGCGTGTGCGCCGGGCCTTGGCAACGTTGCTGGCGTGACGCGCGCTATTCGATCTTCCACTCCAGAATTCCCGCGGAGAAATTCGGCTGAAGCTGCGCTTCGATGCGAACGCCGTCGCATTCAACAGCGTTGAAAGTCACTCGATTGTATTTGTTCAACCCGGTCGCATAGTCGGTGGCGTTCTCAACCGGCTTCCACTGTTCGCCAACGCGATAAAGCACGCGCCAGTTTTGTGGCGGACGCACGCTGCCGCGCCCCGTGTCGTCGTACCAATAAACTTCCACGGCGGAAACTTTGCGCCCTTTCGGAAAGCCCCATTCGATCCATTCCATCGTGCCGCGATGGTCCCACCAGGTGAAGCGTGGAATGTTGCGATCGTTCGAACTTTTCGGCTCACGTCCATCGTTCACGGCTTCCACCGAATCGTTGCCGAAAACGTGCGATGCATGAATCGGCGAAACCTTCGGTGGCTCCCATTCGCGCGCGTCTTTGCCTTTGCCAATGACCGGGAACGTCGTGATGCGCAACCGCGCCGCGCCCATCGGGATGAGTGTGACGGTTTCCGTTTTCTCCTCCGACTTCACTGGACTGGATTGAAGTTTGCCGACCATGTTGAACTTGTCTGATTGCCAATTCTGAATTTTTTTTGCCTTCGCTTTGAGGACGACCGGCGTTGTTTCCGCGGTGAATGGATTCTTCGCAAGCGATCCGCGCTTGTGGTCCACAGCGAATGACTTCGCCGGATTCTTTTCGTCGAACACCAACCCGTAATTCCAATCGCTCGCCGGCGAAACTTCCCACTCCGGCCAATTCGCATTGCGATTGCCGTAGCGTTTCCACTCTTCCTTGATCGCGAGCGAGAAACTCAGCGGGCCGTAGTTCACCGACGCGGCGTTCTCGTTCTTCGGCCAGCGTTCGACCGTGACGCGCATCGGCAGTTTGAGATTGATGACATCGCCGTTCTTCCACGTTCGTTCGATGACAAGGTAGCTCGATGGCTGTGCGGGCACAGGCTGCGGACGCGAGTTGATGCTGAGAGAAAGACCATCGCTCCAGCGCGGAATTCGCAAATACAGCGGGAACGTCGCGGCACGCGGACTGTTCACCTTAAAGGTCACTTCGCCACTGAATGGGTAGTCGGTTTCCTCGCTGATGGTGACTTCAACTCCCTCCGCGACTTTCGCCGTGACCTTGCTCCCAGCATAAAGCGACGCGCACAAGCCGCGGTCGTGCGTCGCGAGCCACAGCTCCTCAGCGTAGTAAGGCCAGCCGTGCGACACGTTGTGCTGGCAGCAGCGATACACTTCGAACGGCGAGTAGCTGAACATCGTGCCGCCGTTCTCGATGAGCGGCGCCTTGTTGTTGCGGTCGAGTTGAATCTGGTTCGCGCACGTGAGGTAATGCAGACCCTTTTGGTCCGGCGTCATCGACGCGGGAAAAGAATTGAACGCCAGGTCTTCGCAGCGATCGCTCCAGATCGGATTGCCGGAAATCTTCGTCAGCATCTCGAAGCTGTGCATGAACTCCACGATGCCGCACGTTTCAAATCCCTGGCGCGGATCAAAAAATCCTTCGCGACAATCTTCATCGCCGCCAAACCCTCCGCCCGGGAACTGCCCGTATTTGCCCATCACTTGCTGATAATTCCGTTCAGCGCCGGCGAGGTGTTTCGCATCGTGCGATTGCATCCAGAAGACGCTCGGCGCGCGAAAGCCCTGCGCGATGTTCACGTTGTGCCAGTTGATGACCCCCGTGTCCCAGCGCGCCATGTTCTCGAAAATCTTTTTCGCGAGCGGCAAGAGCCACGCTTCGCCCGTGCGGTTGTAGAGCCAATAAATGCTTTCGATGTTGTCGCCCGCGCGAATCTTCGGCCAATAACCTTCGCCGAAGGCAGTCGCGGGCAGCGCATCTTCCCATTTGAAGTAGCGCGTCATAAGATCAAGCACGCGCTTGTCGCCGCTGAACTCGTGATAACTCTGGAGGCAATTCAGCATCACCATGTTCGGCCAGAGATCCACTTTGGTTCCGGGCTTGCCGGGCTTCGCGTCAAGTGAAGTGAGCAACGCGCGCGGGCCGAACCAGCCGTCCTCCCGCTGCGAACTCATCGCGCTGTCGAGCCACTTCTTCGCCTCCGCGATGATCTTCTCGTCCTTCAATACGTAACCGAGATCGCCGTAGCCCTTCAGCCAATAAGGAAGCTCCTCCCAGCCGCGTTCGCCTTCGCCGCGCGGATTGCCCCACGCGCTCTTCTCAAAGTTCAGCCACGGCGAAATTTCCTTCAGGTGCCCGATCATTCCGTCGCGCTCCAGCTCGAGTTGGTGCTTCAGCCAGCCGCGGGGCTCGATGCTGCCGATGGGCAACTTCACAAACGGACTCGGCTCCAGCGGCGCGCGATTGGCGATGTAATTGGGCTTCGCGTCCGCCGTCGCTTTCACCTCACGCACAACGCGCACGGCCGTCTGATCGGCGGCGGAAACTTTCACGGCGACGAACGTCAACGCGGCAAGGCAAAACAATTTCAGGTGCTTCATAAGCCGGTTATTTGTTTTCAGTGATGCAGAAAAGATTCTTGTCGGAGCGAATGAAAAGGCGCTTGTCGGAAATGGCGATCGAAGCCTGGCACTTCTCCCCGAGCGCATTCTTCGCCAGCACTTCGAACTCCGGTCCGGGCGCAATCACCGTCGTCTCGCCGGCTTCCGAGAGAAAATAAATCCTGCCGTCCGCGAACACAGGCGACGCGCAGAAATTCCCACCCACACGTTCCTGCCAAATGATTTCACCGCTCGCCGGGTTGAAACACGATGCGATGCCGCCATCGGTGATCGTGTAGAGATAAGGCTTCACGTAAATCGGCGAAGGCTGCGTCGGCACGCCTTTTTTTTGTTCCCACACGATATGCGACGCGCTGACATCGCCCTTCGCGCCGCCGAGTTTTACTCCGCGCAATGTCGTCTTCTCAAAGCCCGACGACGCGAACAACATCCCATCGCCGAGCACCGGCGATGGCGTCACGCCTTCGCCTTGCGCGTAAACATTCCATAAGCGCTCGCCCGTTTTGGGATCGAAGCCGCCCAGAAAATCTCCCGCGCCACTGATCAACTGGTCTTTGCCGTCCACCTTCGCGATGAACGACGTGACGTGTGCGATGCGCGACATCCCGCGTTTGCCAGTCCAGACGCGCTTTCCCGTTTTCGTGTCGAGCGCCGCGATGAACGATTTGTCCCACGGGATTTGCCAGCCGGTGCGTTCGAAGTCCGTGACCGGCGAAGAACTTGCGGCCGCGCTCACCTGCGTACTGCCGTCATAAGACATAATCACCAGGTTGCCATAAAGAATCGGCGACGCACCGAGACCGTGACGCGAATAGAAATTCACCTCGCGATTCGTCCACAACAGTTTCCCGTTCACGTCCAGCGCCGCCACACTGCCATCGCCGAACACCGCGAAAACATTTCGTCCGTCCGTGCAAGCCGTCGGCGTCGCATACGAATTCTTTCCCTCCTTGCGCTTCGGCTGCTGATCGAAGACGTGCGTGTCCCAAAGCACCTTTCCGCTCTTCGCATCCACGCCGAACACATGGCACTTCGTGCCGGCCTCCGTGGCGCTCGTGAGAAATACCTTGCCGTTCCACACCACGGGCGAAGACCAGCCATCGCCCGGAATGCTCACCTTCCACGCCACATTCGACACGACACTCCAGTGCAGCGGCACGCTCGTTTCGCCGGAATGCCCCTGTCCGTTCGGCCCGCGAAAGCGCGGCCAATTCTCTCCGCGCGCGCCGAGCACCGCGACAACGAGGATCGCGAACGTGGTGAGTCGTTGCATGGCGCAGGAGGCTAACGATCGCGCCGCGCCTTTGCAACCAGCGGACGCGCGAGGCCAGCGCTCAGGCAGGATTAACGGAATTAACAGGATTGAACAGAATTCCTGGGCCGCTCCTGCAATCCTGTTAATCCCGTCTATTTGATCCTCATCACCCACACCACTTCGTAATAACTGGGCAACGTCGATCCCGGCTGAATATCCAATCCACCATTCTGCACGGCGGTATAGCCCGAAGCACTTTCATAAGTCACATCCGTCACGTTCACATAACTGACCGCGTGCCCATGAGTCTCACTGCCGCCGGTGCCGCCGCTGGTGGATGCGCCCCGCAGGAACTGCGGCACGCCGCTGAGCACCCCGTTGGGATCGGGCAACGTGATGCCATTGAGCGGCGACCCCGCATCACTGAGCACCTGGCCGTTGCACTCCACGAAATTCGCGGGCAACGCCGGCACGCCCGACAGACTCTTGCACCACGGCAACATCACCCCGATGGGCGCCTGCGTGGCTGTGAGCGCATCGATGAGCGCCTTGAGCGCGTTGAACTGGTCGCGCAGCTCGGTTGAAACAATGGGCGCGTTCATCGCAGGTTTCGTTGGATCAAATGGCATAAGTCGAAAATGGTCGAAGGTTAATGGTTGAATGTTCAACGGTCGGTGCGGAGCGCATTTCAATTAAGAATCGTGATTAATATGTCGATGAGGAATGAGAGGGGCGGCGTGCCTTATTCCGAACCACACGCTATTCCAGTGTCGTGTGTCGCCGCCCTCTCTAATCTTCCTTTGGCAGGACAAAGCGGCCGCTTTGCTTGCCGGCGGCCCAGCAACGCCGCCCGGCCCCCTGCCCTTCCGCTTACGGCACCGTTTTCGCCGCCGCATCACTATACGGTCCCGGTCCCGCGCTGCCGATGGCCCGCACTCGCACCCAGCAATGGCCCCCCGTCGGCAACCCCATAATAGACGAGGACGTGCGGGTGGAGGTGCCGCGCGTGACCCAGCTCGATTCCGTGACCGGATCGCTCGTCGTCTGGATTTCATAGATGACCGCGCCATCCGAAGCTTCCCATTCCACGATCAATTGCCCCGGGAAGTCCCCCGCCGAGGCCATCACGCTGAGCGGCGCCTCCGGCAGGCCGGCGGGAACAGGCGTGGCGCGCAATTCAAAGCCGGCACTGGTGATCTTCGCCGTGTCGCCATTGGCCACGTTCTCCACGTACAAACCAAGCAGCCGAAAATCATTCTCGATGACGTCCAGCGCCGCGCGTTTCTCCTGCACGGCCATGCGCGCCGCGGTAATGGCCGCAATCGCGGCCGCGATTTTCGAGCTGGCGGTCGTTACGTGCGTTTGCACGGAGGCCAGCGTGGGATTGGGCGTGGGAAAACTGGCATTGCCCGTCATGTGTGTGACTACGTCCTGGACCCGGACCGCGCGCTCGGTTTCGCTCAAGCCGGCCAGAGCTATTTTTACTTTCATACGTTTCCTTCCAGCCGGGAGAGACGTGAAATCAGTATCGTAGTATGTATTGGGCGCGTCGTAAAACGCCGCCCCATCGTAATGCGAACTCATGTCAACCCCGACATTATTCGCGTATGATTCGGACAGGCGGGAGATACATAGCACCGGGTTTGCCAAGGAACCCGCCGCATACGAAACCCGCCCCCGGCTGCCGGATTGTCCAAGTCCCGTCAACGGCGTGTTAATGCGTGTCTCGAAATGTTGCGGAACGCCACGAGGGCCGGCGATTTGTAGGATAAATCGGACACACTTTGCATTCGGATCGACGCGGTTCGCATCCAGATCGGCGCGATCCGCATTCGAAGTGCGCCGGTTTGAATGCAAACCGGCGCGATCCGGACACGAACTGGCGCGTTTCGTGTCCGAACTGCGGCAGTTCGCATCCAGACTGGCGCGATCTGGACACGAACTGGCGCGTTTCGTGTCCGAACTGGCCCAGTCCGGACACGGATCGGCGCGTTTCGGATGCAAACCGCGCCACTTCGGACACAAACTGCGCTACTTTCCGGCTTGATTTCCCGTCGTGTGACCTGACTGATTGCGCTAAACCTTGCGCAAAGAGGCTACAGGTGGTTTCAAAAGGTGGAAGTCGTGGCGCTGCGGCGCCTCGGCCCGCGTGCAGCGGGCCGCCGGGCCGCGCCTGAACGGCGCGGAAACGTCGCCGCGCGAAGTTTCCCACCCCTACAGTGAAATAGTCTCGGGCCATGAGTTCGGGGCCCATCGGGAGATTAAAGACATGCAACATCACGCCATTATGAAAAAAGTCCTTCGCTACAGTGTTCTTTCATTTCTTTCCTTCGTTCTGCTGCTGGCGTCACAGCCCGCGTTGGCGCAGGGGAGTGTGGACGCAGAGGCGAACTTCGTGGCCATGCTCAAGAACGCCACGCTCAAGGGAACGTGGGCGCCCGTGCAACAGGCCCAGCTCGGGACCGCGCGCAAGGACGAGGGCTACCGCATCGCGCGCGTGGAGAAGAAGGAGGGTGACAAGTGGTCGCTGGTTTACCTCGTCAATTATCAGGGCAAGGAGTTCGAGTATCCGATGCCGGTGACGGTGAAGTTCGCCGGCGATACGTCCGTGCTCATCCTGGATAATGTTCGCGCCGGGCGGGACAAAGCGAACTGGTCGGCGCGCGTGATGTTCCACGAGAATGTGTATGTGGGGCGCTGGTGGGAGACGGGCAACAAGGAACACGGCGGCACGATCGAAGGAGTGGTGACTCACGCGAAGTGAGGGTGCGCGCTCCGACACCTTGAGCCGCCTTCAACTGCTGGCGCTGGTGTAGTGGCGCACGGAAAAGCGCCAGCCGATTTCGGAGGCGACGGCGCAGGCGAGCGCCATGCTGACGAGCAGGACGAGTTGCGATGGTGGTTGGAATTTCTGGACGATGACTTTCGCGGGGACGTTGGCCACGAGGACCATCGGCAGCACGAAGGTGAAGAAGGCCTTGAAGAAGCCGTGATAGGCCGCATCCGGCAGCCGCGAAATGTTGAAGAGGCTATAATACCCCCACACGATGCCTTGCGCGCGCACAGTCCAGAAGCTGACGGTGGCGAGCAGGAACATGAGCGAGTAGTGAATCAGGATTCCCGCGAAGGCGAAGAGGAGGAAGCCGATGAGTTGGCCTGCGTCCGGCATTCGTCCGAGTTGATGCAGCGAGTAGCCGATGACGGCGAGCGCCGAGGCAGCGTTGACGAATGAGCCGAGATCGACTTTGCGCAGCGAGATGAGGAAGCGCGCGTTGACGGGGAGCAGCAGCATGAAGTCAAGCCGCCCGGTGCGAATGAGTTCCGACAACTCGGTGCAGTTCGTGAGGAAGAAGGCCTGGAAGATTTGCTGGATGAAATGCGCCGTGCCCATGAGCAGCACCACTTCCCATTTCGTCCAGTCGCCGATGTGGTCGGTGTGCGCATAGATGACCGCGACGAAGGAAAGTTGCAGCGCAAACCAGAGCAGTTCGACGATGATCCAAAGCAGGAAGTTGGTTTTGAATCCCATCTCGCGAATGACGGAGTTCTTCCACAGCGCGACGTAAACAGATAGATAACGCCGAAGGGAACCACCAAGGCACGAAGGCACCAAGGAGTGCTGGTCTTCACATCTTTGTGTCTTTGTGTCCTGGTGGTTCATTAACCTCCCACTGCTGCATATTTCCGAATGCCGCGCGCCCACATGAAACGCGCGAAGAGATACGCGGCGATGACCCAAAGGAATTGCACGACCAAGCCGTGATACAGCGCCGCGCCGGCCGCTTTGCCGACGTAGATGCTCACGGGGAAATACAGTTGATACGGGAACGGCGTGAACGAGAGCACCTTGACGAGCAGCGGCGGAAGAATATCCAGCGGGAAGAGATGCCCGCCCGCGATGTATTCGAACGCGAACAGGATGAAGATGAACGTGGAAACTTCCAGCACCCAGAACGCGAGCAGCGCCATGGCGTACGACGTGAAGAACTGGAGCAGCGCTGTCATCACGATCGAGAGCACGAACCAGCCGAACGTGCTCCAGTCCGGCGCGACGAAGTATTGGCGCTGGATGAAAATGAAAATGGCGACGGGGACGAACGCCACCGCAGTGTAAATGGCGCGTCCTGCCAGGAACAAACAAAGCCGGTAGCGCAAGTAATCGATGGGCTTCACCAGGAACTGGCTGATGTTTCCTTCACGGATGTCCGCCGCGATTTGCCAGTCGTCTTCATTCACCGCCGTGAACATGTCCACCAGCGTGACGACGAGGTAATAGGAGATCATTTGCGCGAGCGTGTAGCCGCCAACGTCGCCTTCCTGGCCGGAGTAAACAGTGCGCCACAGTGAAATGGTGGCGATGAGCGGCAGCAGCGAGAAGCACGCGCGAAACAAAAAGTTCACGCGATACACAAGCTGGTTCTGAATCCCGATGTTCAGGACGTGGAGATACTTTTTCAAAGTTCCGCTCCGCTCAATTTTCCTGCGCGAGAGATTAAGAGCAGAGACCAAACCGGCAAGCGTTCACTTGCTCCGCGTCTTGTCGTCCCGTAGAACTCCGCGCGTGAAAAAGCCCAACGCGCCTGTCGCGCCCGCACTGTCTCCCGCGCTGCGCCGCTATTTTTATTTCACGGCGGCGGTGACGGGCGGCGCGATCATGATCGTGGAAATCCTCGGCGCCAAAATGCTTTCGCCTTACGTGGGCACGTCGCATTTCGTGTGGACGGCGCAAATTGCCGTAACGTTGATCGCGCTGGCGCTCGGTTATTACGTCGGCGGCTGGTTCGTGGACCGTTCGCCGCGCGTCGGTGCGCTGTATTGGGCCATCCTGGTTGCCTCGGCATACCTCGCGCTGACAGTTGCCATCTGTGAACCGGTCGCCTACGCGTGCCTCGATCTGAAACCATTCGCGCTCGGCTCTTTGCTGGCATCGCTCACGCTGTTTTTCATTCCGCTGGCGTTGCTGGCGATGGTCGGCCCGTTCTTTGTTCGCGTGCTCACCTCAGCGGTCACGAATGTCGGCGGCAACGTTGGCCGCCTCACAGCCATCAGCACGTTCGGCAGTTTCGCGGGAACGGTTCTCATCGGTTACGTGCTCATTCCCTTCATGGCCAACTCAATGACGATGTACGTGACCTCGATCGCGCTCGCAGTTGTATCGTTGATTTATTTCGTCGTGTGGCGCGAGAAGAAGAGCGCCATCGCCCCGGTGATATTGCTGGGCATTGGCACGGCGCTGATCGGTTACGCCGGCGTGCGACACGATCGTCTCCGTCATTCCAGCGTGGAGGAAAGATTTTACGGCAACTCGAACTTCGGCATGTTGCAGGTGCTCGACGCGAACGGCACGCGCTATTACCTCAACGATTATCTCGTGCAGAACACTTACGATCCCACGAACAAAAACAGCACGTCCGCATTCACTTACATGCTGAGCGGACTGGCGCGCGTTTACGCAAGCAACGTCAACGATGTGCTGTGCATCGGCCTCGGAGTTGGCATCACGCCGATGGATTTTGCGCGCGGCGGCGCGACGGTGGATGTCATTGAGATCAATCCCGCCGTGGTGCCGGTGGCCCAGCAATGGTTTGGATTGGAACCGGACAAACTGCGCATCACGATCGGTGACGGTCGTCCGTATCTGAACCGTTGCCAAAAGACGTACGATGCGGTGGCGCTCGACGCGTTTCTCGGTGAATCATCGCCGTCGCACTTGATGACGAAGGAAGCATTCACCGCCATGCGGCGCGTGCTGAAACCGGACGGCGTGCTCGTCATCAACAGCTTTGGAAACCTCGCGCCCGGGCGGGATTTTTTTGCGGCGTCACTCTACAAAACGCTGACGAATGTTTTTGCGCACGTGCGCATTCACACGGCGGGGCCGGACCATAACGTCTTCTTCGTGGCGGCGGATCACGAGCTTGAATTCGTGCGCGCGCCGGAGCTGGAACACGTTCACAGCTACAAGCGCAGTGAGGTGAGCGACGCTTACAGCGGTGTGATCGAGCTGGGAAAAGATTATCGCGGCCTGTCGTTGAATCTCGAACACGGTCGCGTGCTGACGGATGATTTCAATCCTGTGGAGTATTTCGATGCCGCAAATCGCGAACGCGTCCGCCGCAGTCTCGCGCTGAGCATGAAGTCGTTTGATCGCGATTGATCCAATGGCTCACGCCACCCCAAACGCCTTGCGCAACATCGCAATGCTTTTCGGCACTGCTTCGTCCGCGGGCGCTTTGCCTTCGAATTCGAGCGCGACGTAGCCGGTGTAATTTGCATCGGCAAGAATGCGTGCGATGCGTTTGTAATCGAGATCGAGCGTGTACCATTCGCCGCCGCCGTAATAAGTCTTGGCCTGCACGTAAACCGTCTTAGGCGCGATCTGCTTCAGCTTGTCGTACGGATTCTCCAGAAAATTTCCCGTGTCCATGAGCGCGCCGACCCACGGTGAGTTGAAAGCGTTCACGATGCGCAACAAACCTTCCGGCGTGCGGCTCAGTCCCCAATGATTCTCGACCGCCAGCACCACGCCGCACTGCTCCGCCTTCGCGATGCACTGGCCGAGCGTGTCGATGCACCATTGGAACCCTTCGTCTTCCGTATGGCCCGGCAGCACTGGCTCGATGCCGCGCGCCTTCATCAATTCATCGAAATCCTTGATCGTGTTCCATCGTCCTGAGTTGATGCGCAGACAAGGCACGCCGAGTTCGTAAGCGATCTCGATGCACTTGCGCGTGTGCTCGATTTGGCTGCGTAAATAATCACGGTCGGGACTGACAAAGTTCTGGTGAATGGAAAGGCAAATGAGTCCGACGCCATGACGCAACGCGTGGCGTTTGAGTTTTCGCAAATGGCCGCGATGCGCATCGGTGAGCGGCTCTTTTTCCGGGATGTCCATTTGCCGGTGCAAAATATCCACGCCACTCACGTCCAGTGCGCCGGCCTTTTCGATGACCTGCTCGATAGTGACTTTCGGATCGCGAAAGTGCCAATACGAGTAGCTCGCGACGCCGAGTTTCACTTTGGGTTTTGTTTTTTCCGGCGCGGCTTCAAGTCGCGGAGTGATGCCAGCAGCGAGCGCGGTGACGGCAGCAGTCTTGATGAACGAGCGGCGTGTCTGGGAGTTCATGTGGGGAATACAACCACCAAAGCACAAAGACACAAAGTGTAGAATCTCTTCATGTCTTGGCGCCTTGGTGGTTAATTCCTCCCGATGAAAGAAACAGAGTGGGAGCAACGATATCAAAGCGGCGATATGCCGTGGGAAAAAGGCGAGCCGTCGCCGGGACTGGTAGACTTTCTGGCGACGCATCGGCGGCGGCCGCGCGGATCGGTGCTCGTACCGGGCTGCGGCACAGGACACGACGCGCGCGCGTGGGCCAAAACGGGATTCGATGTCGTGGGTCTCGATCTCGCGCCCTCCGCCATTCAACTTGCGAAAGAACGCACCGACGCCGCGAAACTGAAAGCGAAGTTTCGTCGCGCGAATTTTCTCAACGATGCACCGTTCAAACGGTTCGACTGGATTTTCGAACACACGCTCTTTTGCGCCATTGATCCGAAGCGCCGCGACGATTACGTGCGCGCGGTATTGCGATGGTTGAAGCCAAAGGGACAATTCCTCGCGGTGCACTACATGATCCGTGACAAGGACGGTCCGCCGTTTGGCTGCGCTCAACAAGAACTGATGGAACGCTTCGCGCCGCATTTTCGGTTGAAGGAAGGATGGATGCCGCGCTCGTACGAAAATCGTGCCGGGTTGGAACTCATGTTGTGGTGGGAGCGCCAGGCGGGATGAGCAATACCGCGGATGAAGTTTTGCGCGCGGCAGCAGCTTTGCGCGATGCAGTCGCGCCATTGAAATTCAGCGCGCCGGTCACTCACATTTACAATCCGCTCGATTACGCATGGCCAGCGCACGAGCAATACGTGAGGAAGTTCGCCACCGGTCCGAAGCGACTTATTTTTCTCGGCATGAACCCCGGCCCGTTCGGGATGGCGCAAACAGGCGTGCCGTTCGGTGAAGTGCCGTCCGTGCGCGATTGGCTCGGCGTGCGTGCGGAAATCAAACGTCCTTCCAACGAACACCCTAAACGTCCAGTGCTTGGGTTCGATTGCCCACGCTGCGAAGTCAGCGGACAAAGGTTATGGGGCTTGTTCGTGCAACGCTTCGGCCGCGCTGAAGATTTTTTCCGTGAGCACTTCGTTGTGAACTATTGCCCGCTGGTATTCATGGAGGAATCGGGTCGCAACGTGACGCCGGACAAATTGCCGAAGCGCGAAGTGAAAAAACTTTTTGCCGCGTGCGACGCGCATCTCGAGAGCATCGTGCAGACGCTCCATCCAGAATGGCTCGTGAGCATCGGCGGTTTTGCGTTCGAGCGCGTGCAGGTTCTCGCGACGAAACATTCGCAGTTGAGCACCGCGCAAATCCTGCATCCCAGCCCCGCCAGTCCCGCGGCCAACCGCAACTGGGCTGGAGTCGTCACCGCGCAACTGCAAACCTGCGGCGCCTGGCCGCGCTTCGGTTGACTTCCGCGCGAGCGGAGGAACGTTTCATTGGGGTCGCGGGTGGTGGTGCCTCAAGCATTGCTCCCGCGACTCGGCCTTTCTCCCTTCACACATCTTTTTCTCACTACAAAGCCACCGCGGCGTGCCATTCGAAGAAAGTCCCGGCCCGTCCTCAAGCCGCTGCGTGAAAAGTCCGTTAAGGCCATCATGTCAACTGGCAGTCCAGCGATTGTGCTCGTCATCGAAGACGAGCAACAGATGAGAGAACTCGTCACCGATATTCTCGACCACGCCGGCTTCAAAGTGGTGGCAGTGCCGACGGCCGATGATGGGCTGGCCATCGCCCTGGCGGAGCCGCCCGATGTTGTCTTGTGCGACGTCGTGTTGCCGGACGCGCTCGGTTTCGACACGGTGCAAACGCTGAACGATCATCCGCGCACCCAGCACGTCCCGTGCATTCTCTTCACGGGACACGAGGAGATGCTCAATTACGCTTTGGGCAAAAATATCAAAGTGCTGAAAAAACCATTCTCTCCCGAAGAGATGGTCGAACTGATCACCGAAGCAGCGGCACGTTCCAAAAGTGTCGCCAGCGCGGAACGGCAGTAGTGACAAGTAACAATTCGAGCTTGGAAGCGCTGAACGGAAACGTGATGCGTCGGCCGCAAGACCATCGTGAAAATGTCGTTGACGTTCCATAACCGTTCGCACTCGCGCGCTTAGCCCGTTTTTCGCGTCCGCTTAATTCCAGCCTGGTCCGGTCTGCGAAAACTTATCGCGCAAGACTCAAAAGATTCGGGGAGTTTGAATTTCTTTTGACTTAAGTGTATTAGTGAACTAATACAATATAGTTCAACGAAAACACTGGGCCGTGCAACTGCACATTTCAACGAACGACGGCGTGCCGATCTATCTCCAGATCGTCAACCAGGTGAAGTATCTCGTCGCGGCGGGACGGCTCGCGCCCGGAGAGGAAGTCCCGCCCATCCGTGTGTTGGCGGAGCAACTGGTCGTTAATCCGAACACCGTAGCCAAGGCTTACCACGAATTGGAGCGCGAGGGCGTGGTCACGAAGAAGCACGGTTCCGGGACCTACATCTCTGACAACGGTTCGCCATTGGCGCGCCGTGAACGCATGAAAATTCTCACTCAGCGGATCGATGCGTTGGTCGCCGAAGCGCGGCACATGGACGTGCCGTTGAAGGAAGTCATCGATCTCGTCCGTGAACGTCACGACAACATCCAACCGAAGGAGGGCAAATGAACAGCGGCACGGTCCCAATCGAAATCCAAAAACTGACGCGACGCTTCGGCGGCAAGCTGGCACTCGACGAAGTATCGCTCGAAGTGCCGCGCGGCTGCGTGTTCGGACTTGTCGGCGAAAATGGCGCGGGCAAAACGACGTTGATTAGACATGTTCTCGGTTTGCTCAAAGCGGAGCGGGGAAGCGTGCGCGTGTTTGGACTTGATCCAGCCATCGAGCCGCCGGCGGTGTTAAGCCGCATCGGCTACGTTTCGGAAGCGCGCGATCTGCCGCACTGGATGCGCATCGAGGAATTGCTCCGCTACACACAGGCGTTTTATCCACAATGGGACGAACGCTACGCCGAACAATTGCGCGAACAGTTCGCCCTCGACCGTCGTGCGAAAATCAAAAATCTTTCGCGCGGCGAGCTGGCGAAAGCAGCGTTGCTCGTGGCTCTCGCGTATCGGCCGGAGTTGCTGGTGTTGGACGAGCCGAGTTCCGGTCTCGACCCCCTGGTGCGCCGCGACATTCTCGAAGCGATCGTTCGCACAGTCGCTGACGAGGGCCGCACTGTTTTCTTCTCCTCGCATCTGCTCGATGAAATCGAACGCGTCTCGGATCGCGTCGCGATGATTGTGAACGGCCGCATCGTTCTCGATGCGCCGCTGGATGAAATTCGCGCGGCGCATCATCATGTCACGCTGCGCTTTGCCGCTCCCCAGGCGAGCGCGCCGCAGTTGCCGCGCGCACTCTCGATCAACGGCAGCGGACGCGAGTGGTCTGTGCTGTGCAACGGCGGTCGAGGGGAAGTGATCGCGCAAGCGAAAGATCTCGGCGCTGAAGTCGTGGAACAGCGTTCGCCTTCCCTGGACGAAATTTTTGTGGCGCGCGCTACTCGGCGGCAGGGTTCTACGAAAGGAGTGGTGTGAAAAAAGCACTGGTGATTTCAATCGTTGGTCTTCTCGTTGCGGGCATTGTTTTTTCACTTTGGCGATCACGGCGCACAAAAGAGCAGGCGCAGCGGGAACAAACCTCGGCGCTCACACCCGAGAAGAAAGAGTTCGAGCCTTCATTGGCGATGAACCCTTTACATTCAAAGCATACGCCGGCGCCGCCCGTCGCAGCGATGGCTCCAACACCCCAGGCTGCTTCCAAACCGGCTCCGAATCCCGCCATGCTCAACGATCCTGAGACACGCGCTTTGATGCGCAAGCAACAGGAGCAAGGAATCATTCGCCTCGCCGACAAGTTGGTGAGCAAAGAATTCGTGCGCGATTGGAAGCTCTCGCCGGAACAAGCGGCGCAAGTCAAAGCACTCGTGCGCGAAAAGGCCCATGCGGGCAAGGACCTGCTCAGTGCGATGATGTTCGATGGCCTCGATGACAACGCGCTCGCGCAACGTGGCCGCGAAACCAAGCAAAGGCTTGATGAAAGCAACGCCGCGCTGCGCGGGCTGCTGGGCGCGGACGGCTTTGCGGCGCTGACGGAACAGGAACACTCGTTGGAAGATCGCGAACGGGTGAAACATATTCGCGAGGAACTCGCCAGCGCTGAACATCCGCTCACTTCCGAGCAACAGGACTCACTCATCGCGGCGATGAACGCCGAGCGTCAGGGCTTCACGTTCCGCGTCGATTACGGTGACGTGACCAGAGTCGATTTCGAACACATGCGCGATTATTTTTCGGAAGCGAACCTTCAGATGTATTTCGAAGACCTCCAACAACTTACCGCGCGCATTGCGGAGCGGGCCGCGCTGTTTCTCTCGCCCGAACAACTCGCGGACTTGAAAACCTCGCAGCAAAACCAACTCGAACAGGCGCGGCTGACTGTGAAGCTGACGACAGAGTTGTTCAACAAGCGCCGCGCCAACTGAGAAACAAAATGCGTTCGCCTGCACAAGCCATCGTTTGGGAAATTTGCGCCAAGAACCGCAACACGCTGCTCTTCGCATTCGGCCTCATTCCGTTCTGTGCGCTGATCGAATGGATCGTTCCGCCGGACCACGAACTTCTCGCAATGCTGCAATCATTCGGCGCCATCGCGACGTTCGTGTCGATTGTCTGGGCGTGCAGCTACACCGCGAACGATTCGCGCGGAAAGTTTTCCGGCTTTCCCTCGTGGATGTACACACTGCCGCTCCGCACGCGCTCGCTCGTCATTATTCCCGTGCTGCTTGGAATCGCGCTCATGCTCATCGCAGCGGTCGCATGGGAGTTGACGATTCATGCTTACTGGCGTTGGCAAATGGAAACAGTCCAACTCGGCTGGCACGCGCTGCTCGCGATTGCCACTCTTGTTTCCGTGCAGGCACTCGTCTGGTCTTTGCACCGGTTCCGCTGGGTTCGCGTGGTCGCACTGGTCGCGGTGATGTTTGGGTTTTTTTACGTCGCGCTGGTCGCTCCGCTGCAAAAATTTGCCGGTGGCGCAGCGGTTTGGTTTGGCGGCGTGGCAATCGCCACAGCACTGGCAGGGTTCGGCGCCATCGCTGGAGTCGAACGCGATCGGCGCGGCGAGTGGCAGGGCTGGACCGGAAAGTTGTGGGAATTTATTTTGGATTTGGTCCCGCACCGCAGCGGCGCATTCGTTTCCGCGGCGCACGCGCAACTCTGGTTTGAATGGCGTCGCCGCGGCATCTTTGCCTTCACCGCGTTCGGCGCGACAATGGCGCTGTGGATTTTTACCTATCCCTTGTCATCAGCGCTTTATCTTGGCCCGATCGAAACGCTCTTCAATTTTTCCGGCCCGTTCTTTGGAATGATTCTTTTTGCCGGTGTGCTCGGCACTGCGCTTGGAAAATCAGATCCGTGGTCGAGCGAACTCGGAGTGCATCCCGTGATCGCCGTGAGGCCGCTCAGCACGAGCGCGTTGGTCTTCGCTAAAATGAAGTCCGCCGCGATCGTCACAACTGCGGGCTGGTTGTTGTTCACGATCCTGCTTGGGCCAGTGATCTTTTTTACCAGTCACATGGACTGGCCGAGCGAACAGACTTCTCGCTTCTGGCAGGACTTTCCCACGAGCTATCCTGCGTTCTGGCGGTGGCTTTCGAACCCCATTGTTGTCCTCGCGCTCGTCGCTGCCACCTGGCACACGATGGTGCAGTCGATGTGTGTCGTCCTCGCCGGGAATAAAAGAAAAATCACGATAGCGGCGTGGACAGGAATGATTGTGCTCGCGTTGGCCCTTGGTGCAGCGCTGTGGCTTTACCGGCGTCCCGCGTGGGTTGATCCCGTTTTTCGAAATCTGCCCTGGTTCATCGCAGCCATGATGATTTTGAAAATGTACGGGACCGTGCGCGCGTTCATCGACGTGAAGACTCTCGTTTCGAAGCGCGACTTTCGCACGCTCCTGGCGCTCTGGATGATGGTCGCAGTGTTGATTCTCGCCGCCGGGATTTTCGCGCAGGTTGCGCATCGATTGCCCGCGGCGCTGTTGTGGCTGCTCGTGCTGTGGCAATTTTTTCCGGCGAATGAAATTCCACAATGTGTGATCAATCTCCGGCGCAATCGCCATCGCTAATTACAATGACGCGTTGCTCCCTTACGCTTGCCGTCACATTCGGAATCTTGCTTTGCGTCACTGGTTGCACTTTGGTGCGCCGCAACACAATGCCTGATTTCATGAGCTACACGTTGGATGCGAGCACGCCAGTCGATTCGATGCTGCAAAATAAGATCGAGAGCATCGATGCGAACCTGCGCGCCAAATACAGCATGACCACGCGGCAAACCGCAGTGGGAGTGTTGGATTTGAAAACACTGCGGCTGGCGATGGTTCGGCCCGATCAGATCGATTATGCGGCGAGCGTGCCGAAGATCGGGATTCTACTCGCGTATTTTCAATTGCACCCGGAGGCCGCCACGAACCTCGATGCGCAAACACGGCGCGAACTAGGACTGATGATCAAAATCTCGGACAACGAAATGGCCGCGAAATATTCGCAGCAGCTCGGACTGAAATCGATTCAGCAAGTGCTCGACTCGTACCGTCTTTACGACGCGCAGTACGGCGGCGGCATCTGGGTCGGAAAACATTACGGCAAAGGCGAGGAGCGAATTGGTGATCCGATCGCGAATCACTCCCACGCCGCAACAGTGCGGCAGTTGTTGCGCTACTATTTGCTGCTGGAGCAAGGGAAACTCGCTTCCCCCGGAGCGTCGCGCACGATGCGGGAGATTTTCGCTTCGCCCGACATCGCGCATCTGGACGACAAGTTCGTGAGAGGTCTCGCCGGTCGCGACGTGCAAATCCTGCGCAAATCAGGCTGGTGGGAAGATTGGTTTCACGACACCGCAATCGTCACGGGCGGGGGACGGCACTACATCGTCGTGGCAATGACGCATCATCCGCGCGGTGACGAGTATCTCGTGGAATTCGCGCGCGCGGTGGACGATGTGCTGACGCGATGAGTGCGAATTTTGCGTCGCGACTCACCTGCTGCTCGCATTTCCCTCCAACACGTTGAGCCGCACGTGCGAACTCGCAGTGATCGAGTGATAAACACGTTGCGTCGCCTTTTGAAAATCGTTTTCGCGGGCGTGGTAAATGTCGCAGAACTTTTGCGGGTTGCGATCCACAAGCGGAAACCACGAGCTTTGCACCTGCAACATGATGCGATGTCCGCGGCGAAAGGTGTGATAGGCATCGGGCATGACGTATTCGATGCGCGTCATTTTGCCCGGCTCGAACGGCTCCGGCTTTTCGAAGCTGTTCCGGAATTTGCCGCGGAACGCTTCGCCGCGAACGAGTTGTTGGTAGCCGCCCATCTGCACGCCCGCCGGATTCGGATCGGGGTTCGGATAGTCTCCGCTATAAACGTCGATCAACTTCACGACCCAATCTGAGTCGGTGCCGCTGGTGGAGACTTGCAAGTGCGCGACAATCGGGCCGGCAATCGTCACATCTTCATCGAGCACGTCAGTTCGATAGACGAGCACATCGGGCCGAGAAGATGCGAAGCGCTGGTCGTCGAGCATGTGCTCGCGCGTCATTCCAATCGCGATGTTTGGAATAAACGGGACAGGTTTCGCGGGGTCGCTCACATATTCGTCGAATGAGGTTCCTTCGTCGCGCGGCGGATCGAAGGAAAGTTTTCCACCGGCGTGGAAGTAGAGAGATTTCTCGCGCACGCCTTTCGGCGGCCACGAATCATACCGACGCCACTGGTCAGTGCCGGTTTCAAAAACGAAAACTTCGGGCTGATTGAAATTAGTCGCGCCTTTCAAAAAATGTTTGAGGAACGGCAACTCAATATTCTCGCGATAAAATTCCGCAGTCTTGGAATGGAAACTCACGTTGCCGAGATGATCGCCTTCGCCGCCACCCCAACCGCCATGCGGCCACGGACCAATCACGAGCACGTTGAAGATGCCCGGATTGTTGCGCTCGACCTCGCGATAGATATTCAGCGGGCCAAATAAATCTTCCGCATCGAACCAGCCACCCACCGTCATCACGGCCGTCTTGACGTTCTTCAAATGCGGACGAATGTCGCGCGCTTTCCAGTAGGCGTCGTAAGTGCCGTGCTGCATCAACTCGTTCCAGTATTCGATTTTGCCGTGGAAGAATTTTCCATCGGCGCTCGCGAGCGGGCCGAGATTGAGAAAGAACTCGTAGCCATCGGGAGTTTTGAAATCGAACGGCTTGGCATCTTCGCGCGTTGGTTCGTCGAGCTTCTGTCCGAAGCGCGAAAAGAAATGAAACGCGTGCGGCAAATAAAAAGCGCCATTGTGATGAAAATCATCGCCGATAAACCAATCCGCGATGGGAGCCTGCGGCGACGCGCACTTAAGCGCGGGATGCGAATTGATCATCGCCATGGCGCTGTAGAATCCCGGGTACGAAATGCCCATGATGCCGACGCTGCCGTTATTGTTCGGCGCGTGTTGCACGAGCCAATCAATGGTGTCGTAAGCATCCGTGCTCTCGTCGATTTCTTTGGATTCCGGCCTGCTGGATTTGATCGGGCGCATGTGCACGAACTCACCTTCCGAGCCGTTGCGCCCGCGAACGTCCTGCACCGCGAAAATAAAATTCTCCCGGGCGTAATTCTTTAGCGCCCCACCCGGATCCGCGTATCGATCTTCTGAGTAGGGTCGCGTGCCGTAGGGCGTGCGCGTGAGCAAAATGGGATAGCGCTGCGAATCATCTTTCGGCGCATAAATCGTGGTGTGCAGCTTCACGCCGTCGCGCATCGGGACTTTGAATTCGAATTTCGTGTAATGCTCGCGCAGATAAGCCTGGTTCACGTCGGCGGATTTCTGCTGATTGGTTTGCGCGACAGCCGCGAACGGCAACGTGACTGGAATGATGAGAAGCGCGGCGAACCGATTGAGAAGAGTCGCAGAAGTCATGCGCGATTTATCGCGATGCAGGCTCGGGAAAGCAATGGTTTCGGTGAGTGGTTCAACGCCGCGCCGCGTGCAGACGTTTCAACGCAGCGAACACGAACGCGCTTCGCTCGTCCGAAAGCTGGCTGCCGAATCGGATGGGTTTGCCGTCGCGCTGCAATTCGATCAGCGGCAGGTTGCGCCCGTCTTGCTGCCACTTGGTCATCGAGCGATGCACGCCCTTGATCTCGCTCCAGCGAAACCGCCGCGTCCAGCCGATCGGCCCGACGCCAATCCGAACGCTGCCCTGATCTCCTTCGCCGCGCACCACCACTTTGCCGAAAGCTGTCACCAGCGCTATCGGAATCAGAAACGCGCTGCCGATGAGAAATGGAATTCCGAAGAGCGACATCTTCCAATCAAAGTGCCCCCTGGCAATCTGCTTTCCATAGATGCCGCCGAGAGACCCGCCGGACCACACGGCGGTGAATGGGATCAGAAAAATCGCCACGCCCGAGCGGGCACTCGAGCCGACTTCGAATCCGCCGCCGAGTTGCCGCACCCACGCGCCGCGCGGCGGTTTTGAAAAATCAAAGTCCGGCGTCTCCTCTTCCTGCGCGAGTCCGGCGAAGCTGAAAGTCTTGCCGCATCCGCGACACAGCGCCACATCAGTCGAGGGATTCACATCGGCGATGGGAATTTCTTTCCCGCACTCGGGGCAAGTGATCTTCACGACGGCTTTTTAGCGCCGCGCAGAACAACGCGCGAGCGCAATGATCCTTCGTGCGACGAACCCTATCGATTCGGAAAGTGGTTTTATCGCGCACTGGAAATGGCCGGCCTACGGCGCTGCCTGATCCGTCCTCGGTCGGTTGAACGATTCTGAATCGCGACGCGTGGAGATTGCAGTTTCCCAGGCGGCCACTTCACACTGCCTCGTGGCAGACACAACAATGCAACCGATCATCGTCCATCCACGCTCGTACGTGGAACAACTCGATGTGCACGGATTGTTTGCCGGACGGCAACCGCTCGACATCGAGCTGGGCGCGGGCGATGGATCGTTCCTGGTGCAATGGGCGGCGTTGAATCCGCAAACGAATTTTCTCGGTGTCGAAAGATTGCTGGGGCGCTTGAAGAAGATTGAAAAGAAGTCCCGGCGCGCGGGATTGGCGAACGTGCGCGCACTGCGGCTGGAAGCGAATTACCTCACGGAGTATTTGCTGCCACGCGATTCAGTCTCGGCGTTTCACATTTACTTTCCCGATCCGTGGCCGAAGCGAAAGCATCGGCAGAACCGTTTAATCAACGAACGCTTCGTCGAACTCCTGCGTGCCGCGCTGCTCCCGGGCGGAACCGTTTTTCTGCGGACGGATGACGCGGATTATTTCGCGCAGATGACCGCTGTCCTCGGCACGAACAAAAATTTCGCGGCCGTGGAAACGCCGCTGCCGCTGGCGCAAGTGCTCACGGACTTTGAACGGGGTTTCCGTGCGCGGAGTATCGAGACGAACCGGGCGGCGTATCGGCGTGAAGCGTGATTAGGATTCGGCCGCTCACGTTTACGTTTCATCACTCACACATCAATCACAGGGCCGCCTTTGTCGTCATCGCGTTTCTTTGGCGGCTTGCCGCGGCGCACGGACACGCGGGCGTCGCCAGTGCCGGTGATCGAATTGAGCAAGAGCGAAACGATGCTGATGACGAGCGCACCCCAAAACGCCGCGCCAAAACTTTCCACCGTGAACCTCGGTCGCAGCAGCCAATTCACGATCAGCAAGAGCGCGGCGTTGATGATGATGGTGAACAGTCCCAGTGTGACGATGAGCAAGGGAAGCGAGAGCAGCACGAGCACTGGCCGGAGAAAACTGTTGAGCAATCCGAGCACGAGCGTGGCTACGAGCAAGTCCTGCCAGCGTTCGTAGTGAATGCCGTTGACGACGTAAGTCGCGATCAGCACGGCCACGGTGCTGATGACCCAGCGTTGGATGAAAGCCTTGAGTTTGTCCGGCATTCGCGCCGCGTGCAAACGCGACGAGCGCAACATGAAGCAGCCGCGGTGGAGTGACAAGCAGGCATGTCGTACGGAAGAATGGAGGTTTTCACTCAGACAGGATTAACAGGATTAACAGAATTGAAAGCACGGCAATTCGGGAACACGCGCCTCATTCAATTCTATAAATTTTGTCTTCGGATTCGCGTCTGATTCGCGAAATTCGCGGACACCTCAAAACTCCACGTGCAGTAACTCGACTGAGGTTTCCGCCTGCAGGCTGATGCGTTCAACCGCAGCCGGCACGAGGCAGAAGTCGCCGGCCTTGAGCGTGACTGCGACGTTGTTGCCCGTGAGCGATAAGCGTCCGCGCGTGATGCCGAAAATTTGCGGCAGCCGGCTTGAAACGTAAAAGCGCTGGCCGCGCTTGATTTTCCAGGCATTCACTCGGAACAGCGGATCGTCCACGAGATAGCGCACCGCGAATGTTTCGTTTTGCGAATATTCTGACTTCACCAACGGCGGCTCGAAGTCGTTGAAGTCAATGCTGGCGAGCGACTCTTCAACGTGAAGTGCGCGCGGCTTGCCGTCGAGGCCGGCGCGGTTCCAGTCGAACACGCGGTAAGTCGTGTCGGAGTTCTGTTGAATTTCGAAAATGACATTGCCGCCGCCAATCGCGTGAACACGGCCGCTCGGCAGAAACATCACGTCGCCCGCTTTCACCAGGATGCGATGCAAGCATTCGGCGACCGAACCATCGCGGACTTTGCGTTCGAAATCCGCGCGAGTGACGCCGCGCTTGAGCCCGACAAACAGATCGGCATCCGGTGCGGCGCCGGCGATGAACCACATTTCAGTCTTCGGCTCGCCACCGAGTTCGCGTGCTTTGTCCGGGGGCGGATGCACTTGCAAGGAAAGCTTCTCCTGCGCATCGAGAATTTTGACGAGCAACGGAAATGTTTTCACGCCACCGCGTTCCTGACCGAGCAATTCACCCGCATGATTTTCCACCAACCATCGCAAGCTCTTGCCGGCGAACTCGCCATTCGCGATGACGCTGATGGCATCGGGCCGATCGGAAATATCCCACGACTCGCCGATGGTGACATTGGGCGGCAGCGCCTTGCCGTAGAGTCGTTCGATGTTGCGCCCGCCCCAGACGCGCTGCATGAAGATGGGCTGGAAAGTCAGCGGATAAAGCGAACTCACAATCAGGCTGCGGCTTTTTGTTTTTCCACGAAGTGACCGTGCGCGCGGAATTTCGCGTAACGTTGCTTCATGCGTTCTACCGCCGAGAGCTGCTGGAGCGACCCGAGATTTTTCAGCAATGATTGCCTCAGATTCTCTGACGTCGCTTTCGGATCATTGTGCGCACCTCCCAATGGTTCCGGCACGATTTCATCCACCAGCCCCAGTTCGAGCAAATCCTTCGCTGTGATCTTCAAGGCCGCCGCGGCTTTCTCGGCCGCGGCGCGTTCCTTCCAGAGAATTGCCGCGCAACCTTCAGGACTGATGACTGAATAATAAGCGTTCTCCAGAATCATCACGCGGTCCGCCACGCCAATACCGAGCGCGCCGCCTGAACCGCCTTCGCCAATGACCACAGCGACGATCGGCACTTCGAGCAACATCATCTCACGCAAGTTTACCGCGATGGCTTCAGCGATATGCCGCTCCTCAGCGCCAATGCCGGGATACGCGCCGGCGGTATCGATGAGCGTAATGATGGGCAACCCGAACTTGTCGGCGAGCCGCATGAGCCGAAGCGCTTTGCGATAGCCTTCCGGATGGGCCGAGCCGAAATTGCGCCGAATGTTTTCCTTGGTGTCGCGGCCTTTTTGCGTGCCGACGACGAGCACCTTCTGTCCGCCGAGTTTTGCGAAACCGCCGACCACCGCGCGATCTTCAGCGAACAATCGATCGCCATGCAGTTCGCTGAAGTCGGTGAAGGCAGAATTCAAATAGTCTAGCGTGAAAGGCCGTTTCGGATGCCGCGCCAGTTGCACGCGCTGCCAGGGAGTGAGGTTCGAGTAAATCTGTTGTCGCGTTTGCGCGATCTTCTTTTCAATCTGCGCGACCTCCTCGTCGAAATTGATGCCGTGCGATTCCGGATGCTTCTTCAGCTCATCCAGCTTGCGTTGCAGTTCGATAATCGGCTTCTCGAACTCGAGCTGATGTTTCATGCGCGGCGCAGTTTAGGTTTCACGCGCGAGGGCGCGCAATCGGAGATTTCCGCGTTATTTCTTCGCCTGCGTGGCCATCCAGAGAATCCAGTCGCCTTCGCCCGGCGTCGGGAATTGCGCAGTCGTGTCTGTGATCACCGCCACGGCTGCGCTCGTCTCGCCTGTCCGCGGATTGAACCATTTTACTTCAGGGGAAGGCGGCAGGGCGCTCAGAAGAATTTCCACCGTCCGCTCTTCGGGAACGTAAACGATCGTAAGATCCTTTTTTTCCGAACGGGCGGCGGCGATGTATTTGCGCGGCGATTGCGCGCCGGGATTGTTGACGATCGCTTCGGGAGCCGGACGCAAATTCTCGAAATGGTTCGTCGTGAAAAAATCCGCAAGGAACGCCATCTGTTGCGCGCCCGGCATTGTCAGCGCCTTTTGCCACGGCAGCGGCCGGCCAGTGCTCGGATGATCTGTCGGCGGTTTCGTGCCATCATCCCAGCCCCAAACGCCGTGACCGCCGTAAGCCACACCCGCCGTCGGCGCGTTGAGCAGTGACCAATAAATCGTTCGCCGCACCAGGTCGGCGCTCAATGCCGTGCGCGACTCGTAGGCAAGATGTCCTTCGTACGGCGGTTCGAGATTGATCAGCGGATGATGCGGTTCCTTGTTCCAATCCTGCACGAGCGGCCCGCGAGTGAGCCAGCCCAGCGCTTCGTCGCTGTCGCCGTGGCCGCTTTGGTAGCCGATGAACCCGATCCATTTTTCATCTTTGAATTCATTCAGCACCCAATGCCGCCCCTGCGGGTGCATGGTCACTGGCGCGTGGACAATGTCGTTGAACACAGCGCGGCCAATGCGCTTCCACTTCTCGCCTTCGCTGCCGAAGTAATGGCCGTCGCCGGCAAGAATCCACGCTACAGCGTTGGCCTGCCAACGCGCAACCATGTAGCGCGCGAGCAAAATCGCCTGGTCTTCGGGAAGAAATGCGCCAGGATTTTTGTCCGCGCTGCGACCGCCAATGGCCCAGAGCAACACCGGCACATTGAGCAAGCCGGCTTTGTTGACAGCGTCGGCCTTGGCATCGAGGCGGCGAAAGAATTCCGGGTTCACGGAAATTTTGTCTTTGCCGGTGAAAGCCAGTTCGCCTTTCGCGTCACCGTTCGGCGCAGCGCGCCATTGCGTGGCGACCCATTGCACGGCGGTGAATTTCTGGCGTGCGCGCCTTTGCAAATAGAAGTCCCAATCCTGCGCGCTGGACAACAGGGCGCCATTCCATGCGGTGTCCGCGAGGTAAAAAAACGGCGTGAGATCCTCATGCTCAAAACTCCAGCCGTCCCTCGCCACGCGCATGGAGCCGTGCTGCTCAAAGCGGTTCTGGCCAGTGGGCGCGGTGCAAACGAAAGTGCCGGACTGAAGGTGCAGTCCTTTGTTCGCCGCGTCCGAACAAATCGTGGCCCAGCCCCATTTTCCCGGCATGTTCGGAGAGAAACGAACGCGCCAGGTTTTGCCGCCGTCCCAGAAGCCCTGGACCTTGTTCGTCTCATTCAAGGGCGACATGAAAATGACAGTGAGCGTCGCGTCCTGGATTGGGTTCTCGTATTTCGCGCTGCTCTCGAAGGACTCCTCGAACCGTCCCCATTTCGGCACCACGGTTTCGGCGGCGCGCAGGAACGGAGCGACGCCGAACAAAACAGCGAAAGAAAGGCGGAACAGTTTGTCGTTCATAATCGATCCAGAAACTCTCGCGATGAGAACGCAAATCAACTGGGGTGTCAAACGGCGGCACCGAATCGATTCAGTGCGGTCCGGTTACCGTCTTACTCCCTGACATGAAAGCTGGGGGCGAGGATCACCTTGTCGTAACGCAGGTGCTCGATGTTGTCCTCGATGTCGAGCGCGATGAGATTGTACATCTCGTCGTTCTTGTGAATGATGTCGCGCTTGCTGCGTCTCCGTGACTTCAGTTTTCCTTCCCGAAAAAAACAAAAATATTCTTTGACCCTCACGTTACGTAATTCCTCAGAGTCCATTCAGCCGCGAAAGCCGTGGTGGTTTTGGCGGAGGAAAAAGCGATGGCTTACACAGTCAAACAAGTGGCGGCAATGTCAGGTGTCAGCGTGCGCACGCTTCATTTCTATGATGAAACGGCGTTGTTGAAACCGGCTTACACCGAGGCGAGCGGTTACAGAATCTACAAGGAGCCGCAACTGCTCACGCTCCAGCAAATCCTGTTTTACCGGGAGTTGGGCTTCGAGTTGAAGCGCGTCAAACGCATCCTGAGCCAACGAAAGTTCGAGAAAGCCGCTGCGCTTAAATCGCACAGGCAGGTTCTGGAGAAGAACGTCACGCGGACACGGACGCTGATTGAGACCATCGATAAAACCATCAAGCACTTGAAAGGAACAAAGAAAATGAAGAGTGAGGAACTGTTTGCCGGCTTCAGCGTCGGCGCGGAGAAGGATCGGTTCAACGAGGGGTTCACCCATGATGGCACGAAGATTGATTGCAAGGTGTCGGGGAAAGGATACCGGCGGGGCAATGTGTGTTTTGGAGGTCAACAACACCGGATGGCCGCGCCACGTGAACCGCGACCAGGATGAATGGGTTTACGTTGTTGATGGCGAGGTGGAGTTGGAGATCGGCAAGAAGCGAATGCGCTTGGGCGCTCGTGAATCGACTTTCATTCCACGCAACGTCGAGCACGCGTGGGCAGCCGCCAGTTCCTCGGCGAAGATTCTCAACACCTACCAGCCAGCCGGTAAAATCGAGGAGTTTTTTCAGGCGCTGGCCAAATACAAAGGGCTACCGACCCGCGAGCAAACCATTAACAAACGTTCACGGCCGAACAGATCGATGGATTACGGCGGGTGTTCGAGGCCCACGGAATGATCGTGACAGGCCCACCGTTCGGCCTCGAAACGACCCGAATGCGTTGAGGAAATTGTATGAAAGAAGCCAATTCTTCGGAGCTTGAGTCGAATCGAAAGCAAGTCACTGATTGTTGGACTCGTTCGCGAAAGTTAGTTCGATGGCTGCCGGTCGCTGTTGTTTTCGCCCTGAGCGTTCCCGCGTTTGCCCAGACAAAACTCAAACTCTCCGCCATCAAGCCGGGGACAGAACGAGTGCAGTTGATCAACAATGGTGACTTTCAATTTCAAGGACCACTGACAGGAACCAATTATCCGTTCCCGACCGGCTGGAGCAGTGGGGTGGACATGTCCGCCAACGCGGGCACGAATATGGTTCCCGCGAACAGCGGCGTCGTCGCTCGCGCGCAGGTGAACAGCAGCGCTCCGGCCACACCTTGTGCCCGTGCGGAAGAATCTCAGGCGCATTTCCTTGCCGATGAATTGCTTGAACTCGTTTGGGGAAATTTCGCCCAAGCCCTTGAACCGCGTGATCTCCGGCTTGCCGCCCAGCTTCACCGACGCGGCATCCCGCTCGGCTTCGCTGTGGCAATAGATTGTCTCCTGCTTGTTGCTGGTGGCCGTGCGCAAGCACCGCGGAAGAGCGGCGTCTCGAGCACATAAAGATGGCCGTCATGCGTGCGTGGCTTGCTCGGCCACTGCCAAGAACTTGAAAAAAATACGTGATGAGCAAGTTGCGAATGCGCAGGCCGTCCACGTTGGTAAAATACCGTGCGGGTGCCAGACGCTGCATCGATTCACGAATCTCCCAATTCCTTCTTGAACTCAACACTGGCTTCTCCCGAAATTCCCGCGCCTTGAATCCCATCAAGACTTTTCAAGTGGATGATCTGCCGGTGCGCGTTTATGCGGGGCAAGACGATCTGGCTGCGGATGCCGCGCACATGGCACAGGAATGCCTCGCGCAGTCCATCGCTGAACGCGGACAGGCCAGCGCCATTCTCGCCACGGGCAATTCCCAAATCCGTTTCCTCGACGAGTTGATCAAACTCGGCGGCGTCGATTGGGCGAAGGTCACTCTCTTCCACATGGACGAATACCTCGGCCTCACGGCGAATCACCAAGCCAGCTTTCGCCATTATATGCGCGAGCGCGTCGAGAGCCGCATCAAGCCCAAGGTCTTTCACTACATCGAAGGCGAGGCCGCGCAGCCGTTGAACGAATGCACGCGCTACGCGGACCTTTTGCAGGCGCAGGAAATCGACCTCTGCTGCATGGGCATCGGCGAGAACGGCCACATTGCCTTCAACGATCCGCACGTGGCGGAGTTCGACGACCCGTGGGCGGTCAAACTCGTGAGTCTCGATTTGAAATGCCGCCGGCAACAAGTCAACGAAGGCCACTTCGCCAGCGTGGATGACATGCCGCAGTACGCTTACACCCTCACCATCCCCACGCTCTGCGCGGTGCGCAAAATCATCTGTATCTCACCCGAGAAACGCAAAGCGCGGGCGGTGCATAACACGCTCAAAGAAGCAGTGAGCACTAACTGCCCCGCATCGTATCTCCGCACCCAAAAGCAAGCCGTGCTCTTGCTTGATACCGATTCCGCGGCGTTGCTGTGACCTGTGGCGGCGTCTCGTGCGAGCGCCCGCGTTTACTACGAAAAAATTATTTGCGACAACTTCATCAGCGCGGGCGCAACAGCAATGGCTGGCAAATAATTCGCAATCTCCACTTTTTTCACTTCGAAAATAACGAGCGCCACGTTCGTGATCACGAGTCCCGCCGAAGCGTGGACCACGCCGAGCAGGCCGTGACCCGTCAGCATGGGTTCCAGGTGCACGCCCGCTGTCGTCAGCGTCAAAAGAAAAGCCGCCACCGGCACAGCACTGAGCAGCGCCGTCCAGCCGAACATCCGCGCGAACGCCATGGCCGCGAGTCCGTCCATCACTGCCTTGATCGCCAGTGGCGCGAAGTAACCGACCAGTCCATCTTCGAGCGCGCCCACGATGCCGAGCGGAGCCGCGCAAAAAAGCATCGTCGCGGCGATGAATCCATCGCTGCTGCCTTTTCTTTTGTGCGCCGCTGCGTTTTCCAGTTTCAGTTTTGCGTCGTGCCCAATTCGATTGAAGAGCATCTGGATGCGAAAGAGTTTGCCGATGAGGTGCCCGATAATCATCGCGAGGAGCACGATGAGGAGTTGATGAAAGAAAAATCTCGCCGTGCTGGAGGCGAGGCCATTCCAGACGAGTTTCAGCCCAAACCAAACCGTCGCGACTCCGAGAAGCACCCTGATGAATTGCTGGCGTTGTGCCGACACCTCGACCTTCGTCGCGAGTCCGAGCAATGCGCCAAGAAAGACGGCGCCGACGTTGAGCCATGTTCCGATCATGCCTTCAAGTCCAGCGGCGGCTCGCGATGTTGAAATGAGCGATAGAGCCGGGTCGCGTTGTTCCAGACTTTCCGCCAAAACGTTCCTTCGCTCGCCAGCACTTCGCGCCAAGGCCGCTGCCGATACGCTCCGATGAAACGCAACAAATCGAGCCGTGTAAGTCCCGCGTCGAGCGCGGAGAAGAGCAAGCCGCCGAGATCTTTGACCAGCCAGCGCTCGGGAACGCACTCGCGAATTTGCACGCGGTGCAAATCGATAAGCACCAGTTCGACAGGGTTGACCGGCGTCCACTTTGTCCAGTCGCGGTCCCGAACGAGAAAATGGCAGAGATAAAAATCGCGATGGTTCATTCCGGCACCATGCATTTGCCACGCAACTTCGGCGATGCGTTGAATCAGGATGTGCTTGAGTTCAACCCAGCGTTGCCGAGGCATCCCCCGCCAGTCGCGCCCGAAGTGTTCGAGAGAAACCATTCCCTCCAGCGCGTCCATGACCACGAACGATTCCAGCGCCGCCGGCGCGCTCCCGCGCAGTCCTTTGCCGGCGACGCGCGGCGTGGTCACGCCCGCGCGGTTCAATGCTTCGATGGCGCGCCATTCCGGTTCCGCGCTGACGATGGGCGCGCGCCCGTAAAGACGGTTCTTCAACACTTCGCCCCAACCGGCCCCGCGATGGGCCTTGATGAAGTAACGCTTGCCATCGAGCGAGAACTCGACGGTGCGGCGGTTCTTCACGGCGCGATGGACTTTGCCTTCGACGTTCATCAGCCAGTCGAAGGTGTCGTCCTGCGGCACATGCGCGCGGAGATGTTCATCGAGTTCGAGCACAGGATGATTTGAACACGGAGATGTGAAACGTGAAACGCGAAACGTAAGAGAGGTGGAACTCGCCGCGCTGTGACGAGTAGCGCCGCGCAGATCGGTGCAATGACAACGCCGCCGGGCTGTCTGCCGTCCGCTGAACGCGGACGGAGTTGTCGCAACGCGCTGCCGCCTGGATTTCACGTCTTGGGCTTCACAATCTTTTCAATCAATTCAGCGGCGCGCTCGTGGCAGCGATACAGGTCTTCGCGCGCGGCATAGGCGATTCCGTTAGCACTCCATGACGTTCGTTCGTCCGAGACGAGCATCTCGCGCACAGCCACATCGCATTGCTCCTGTGAGAATGGCGCGGGCAGAATTTTTCCCGCCTGCGCGCGCTCAATGTGAAAGGCGTAACCACAAACTTCCGTGGCAAGAACCGGAAGGCCGGCGGTGAGTGCTTCGAGCAGAATCATCCCGGCGGCTTCACTGCGCGCGGGGTGAACGAGCAAGTCCGCGGCAAGGAGCCAATCAAAAACATCATCGCGCCCACCAAGGAAATGCACGCGATCGGAAACGCCGTATTGCCGGGCAATCAATTCAAATTCTGTCGGACGGTTCTGGCCAATGACAATTAGCCGCGACCGCTCGCGCATTTCCATCGGCAGCGCGGCGAGCGAACGAATGACGCGATCGAGTCCCTTCACGCGGAAACCTGAGCCGACGAGCAGCAGCAAGTTGTCATGGTCCCAGCCTTGGCCATGACGCAGTTGCGCACGCGTCTCCTGCTTCTGTTCTTCGGTGAAAGTGCGCTGCTCGATTCCGGGCGGAAGCAAATGAAATCGCTCGCGTTCCGTTCCATAAAATTCCTGGTAACGCGGAATCTCATTCTCGGTCAGCACGAAAACGTGAGTACGTTGCCCGCGCGCGAAGACGCTTTGCTCCAACTTTTTGAAATGACGATAGCGCGGCAGCCATCTGTACCAGAATGGTTTGAGCCGCTGCACTTTCGCGGCGTAGCACGGATCAGAACCGTAGTAGATGTCCAGTCCCGGCAACTTGTTAAAACCAATCACGCCATCGAGCTTTTCATCAGGAAGAGCCGCCGCGAGTTGTTTCAACCACGCGCGATTGCGCGCGATGTTGCTCGCGCCACGGCGGCCAAAGAGGGCGACGCGAACATCCATGGGACGCTCGCCTTGCCAGGTGCGCGTGTAAACCGTTACGTCGTGACCGCGCGCGGCGCAGAGTTGCGCAATCTTCAGGCAATCGCGTTGCAGCCCGCCGTACGGAAAATAATCGAACAGAAGAAAGCCGAGTTTCATGCAGGGAGACCGACCGAATAACGCGACGGCATCAGCGCTCGCGCAAAACGAATCCAGCGAATGCGCCGGCGCAATGCGGCGGGCCACTGTGGGTCTGTCTCGGCGAGCAACGCCTTTTCGCGCTGCCACTTTTCGCTCTGGCGCGCGGCCAACGACAGCGACTGGGGATTTCTCGTGTAGAGATAAAGAACCTTGGGAATCAGGCCGACGCGCAAATTCGCTGCGGCAATTCGGCTCCAGAATTCCTTGTCGCCCGCTGCGACAAATCGTTCATCGAACCAACCGATCCGCTCGCTCGATTCACGCCGCCATGCGCCGAACGGTCCCGGTCGCGTGCTCAGCGAAAGTTCGTTCACGCGCGACCAATCATTCCAGCGCGCATCCATCGGTTGCTTGGCGATGAGCACCGTGGCCGCATCCCAGCGTTCGCGCTCCATCGCGATGACGAGTTCTTCGAGCAGCCGCGGGTGCATCGCATCATCCATGTTCGAGTAGCAAACAATCGGCGCGCGGGTTTCCCGCCAGCCGAGGTTCCACGCTTGGTAAAGCGTTTTACGATCGTCGATCGCGATGACGCGGCAGTTTGGATGCTCTCGGCAGAACGGCTCGAACAACGCGCGCTCGCGTTCCGGTGATGCGGTTTCGACGAAAAGAAATTCCGCGCGATCGAACCACGTCTGCGCTTTGATCTCCGCCAATTTCTTCGCGACGAACCGCGCGTTGTTGTAGCTGCTGATCAGCACTGAAATGCGCGGCGCGTCGGTCACGCGCGACAGTCCAAGAATTCGCGCGCGGCGAGTCAATGCCGAATCGCGGCGGACGAAATGCGCGTTGCACCGCTGGTTTGCGAACGTTAGCCTCCGCGCCACTTGTGAACGTAATGAGTGAAGCGGAGCCAGCATACCGAGGGCGAATCAAATATACGCCGGAAAAGGCGCGCGCCTACCAGCAGTTCAAGCCGTCGAAAATGCGCGCTGAACTGCGGCTCGTGGAACGCGCGTTCAGCGTCATTCCGCGCGGACGCGTCCTCGATGCGCCATGCGGCGGTGGACGCGTCACCTTGATGCTCGCCGGCAAAGGTTACGATATGACAGCGGCGGATTTGTCGGAGTCGATGATCGAAATCACGCGCGAGAACATCGCGGCAGCGGGATTGAAAATTCCGGTGGAACAACAAGACGTGGAGAAGTTCACTTTCAAAGATCGCAACTTCGACTCTGTGATCAGCTTCCGACTGTTTCATCATTTCCCGGCGCCGGAAATTCGCGAGCGCGTCGTGCGCGAACTTTGCCGGGTGGCGGACAAATACGTGGCACTCTCTTATTTCAGTCCTTACTCGTACACGTCATGGCAACGCGCGCGTCGCGCCGCGAAGGGTGGACGCAAATCGCAGAAGCACGCGACGTCGCTCGACGAAGTGCGCGGTTATTTCGAGCGCTGCGGTTTCGAGTTCGTAAAAGATTTTGCGCGATTGAAGCTCATCCACACGCTGCACATCGCAGTGTTTCGGCGGAAAGCATGAGACGCGGCTTCGGCGAAACAGACAGGATTAAACATGATTCAGCAGAATACCTCCGGAAAAATCCTGTTTAATTCTGTTAATCCTGTCTCTCTTCCTTTTTCATGATCGTTCTCGGTCTCGGAGGAGCAGTCGGACACGATCCAGCGGCGGCGCTGGTCATCGATGGCAAAGTCATCGCCGCGGCGGAGGAGGAACGTTTCCTTCGCGACAAACATGCCAAGGGCAAACAGGCGGAACTCGCGGCACAATTCTGCTTCAAGCACGCGGGCATCAAGCCGAGCGATGTTCAAGTCGTCGCATATCCGTTCGCGCCCATCAGCATCTTCGGCCCAGCGAGATGGCATTACGCGCTGCGGCATTGGTATGCGCCCGACCGTGCGCTTACGGCGTTGCTCAATGGCAATCGGCGCTACCGGCGAAATGTGCGGGAAGTATTCGCGGCGCTGGAGCGGCTGGGCATTAACCCGAGCAAGATCAAATTCGTTCCCGTCGAGCACCACCTCGCGCACGCTTCCAGCGCGCATCATCTCTCCGGCTACCGTGATGCGGCGATCCTGAGCGTCGATGGCGTGGGTGAATACTGCACCACTTGGTTCGGCGTGGGCGAAGGCGGGAACATTCGTTGCCTGAAACAATTTTACTCGCCCGATTCGCTGGGCGGACTTTACGGCGCGGTCACGGAATTCCTCGGGTTCGAAATGCTCGATGGCGAATTCAAGGTCATGGGCATGGCGCCGTACGGTGATGCGAAGCGCATCGACGTTTCAAAACTCCTCGACTGGAACGAGCGCGACTTCCGCGTGAACACGTCGCTCGTCAATTGCATCGGCTGGCGGCGCTACAAGAAGAACGGCAAGGGCACTTACTTCTCGCCCAAGCTCATCGACATGTGGGGACCCGCGCGCGAAGGCGATGAGATTGACGACCCTTACGTTCACATCGCCGCCGCGGTGCAGGCGCAGCTCGAACAAGTTCTTCTCGCGCTCACGAAGCATTACCTCGGGGAACACATCGCACGCACGAAGCGGCTTTGCTATGCGGGCGGCGTGGCGCTGAATGTGAAGGCCAATCAGCGGCTCATCCAAACTTTCAGGGACGGTGTGGAAACCGTCCCTACCGAGCGTGCATTCGAACTCTTCGTGCAGCCCGCCGCGAGCGATTCGGGCACCGCGCTCGGCGCGGCCACTTACGCGGCGCATCAACTCGGCGACACCATTCAGCCGATGGAACACGCCTACCTTGGCCCCGAGTATTCCGCCGATGAAATCGAAGCGGTGCTCAAGAAACGCGGCGTGAAATACGAGCGCTGCGCGTCCATCACCGACGTTACGGCCGAGCTGCTGGCCCAAGGCGAAGTTGTGTCGTGGTTTCAGGGCCGGATGGAATTCGGCCCGCGCGCGCTGGGCAATCGCAGCATTCTCGGCAATCCCGCCAGCCGCGGCACCGCCGACATGATCAACGCGCAGATCAAATACCGCGAGCGCTGGCGCCCGTTCTGCCCGTCGATGCTCGACACCGCCGCGCCGGACATTTTGCAGACGAACCACCCGACGCCCTACATGACGTTCACGTTCGACGTGGCAGAGCATTGGAAGGCGCGCATCCCCGAAGTGGTCCACGAGGACGGCACGGCACGCCCGCAAATCGTGACCGCGCGCAGCAACCCGCGCTACTACGAGCTGCTGAAGAAGTTCGAAGCGCGCGCGGGCATCCCGGTGCTGCTGAACACGTCACTCAACCGCCGCGGCGAGCCGATGGTCTGTTCCCCCGACGACGCGCTGAACATGTTTTACGGAAGTGATTTGAGGAACCTGGCGGTGGGGGATTTTTTGGTGAGGAAGTGAGGCGCGGCAGGGCGGACCGGCAGGTTGGCCCTACCGCGACGACGTTGCGCGGGGCGCAACGATTCTCTTACGCTCGGCTCAGCAACCTGATAAATCACTTTCTGCGAGTTGCTTTGCCTGCCGCAATTTTCTTCTGTACGGTTCTGGCTTCGGTGTCGGTTCAACCAGAGAGACTTCAGTTCTGCGCGCGATGAAATACGACATTGAGGCCGAGTCGGAGTTGCCCGGTGAGCCTATGCGCTCGTTGCCGGCGGACAATGACGTTCTCGAAAATGGTTTTCCATCCGACCGCGAGCTGCTGCGGGAATTCGCGGCGACGAAGTCCGACGTAGTCTTTTCACAACTCGTCGCGCGGCACGTGAACCTCGTCTATTCCGCAGCACTGCGGCAGGTGCGAAATCACGCGATGGCGCAGGACATCACGCAGGCGGTGTTCATCATTCTCGCGCGCAAGGCCGCATCGCTGCGCGATGAAACCGTGCTGGCCGGCTGGCTTTTTCGCGCCGTCCGCTACGCCGCGCTCGATGCGCTGAAGATGGAGGCGCGCCGCCAGCTTCGTGAGGAGGAGGCCGCTCGCATGGAAACGATTGAATCTCTCCCGGACACTGAAGCCGATTGGCAACCGGTCGCCCCACTGCTCGACGAAGCGCTCGTCACACTCAAACCAAAAGATCGCCACGCCGTGTTGCTGCGGTTCTTCCAGAAAAAAAGTTTCGGTGAAATTGGCGCGGCGCTTGGTGGAAACGAAAATTCCGCGCGCGTACGAGTGGGGCGCGCTGTCGAGAAGTTGCGACGCTTCTTTGAACGCCGTGGCATCGCGATGTCGGCAGTCACGCTGGGCGGTTTGCTGGTTGGCAATGCGGTCCAAGCCGCTCCCACGGAAGTCGTTTCAACGTTGATGAATGGTGCGGCGGGAAAATCAGGCGCGGTGACGCACATCGTGGAAGCAGTGCTGCGGCGATTTCAACGAAGGCGCAGCGCGCGGGTCGCAGCGCTCTTGGCGCTGTTGCTGATACTGCTCTGGATTTTATTTGGTCCAAAAATTTCAGCAGTTGCCTCGCGGCAGTCGCCTTCGCCGACACAGTCTGCCGTCCTCGAATCTGCTGCGCTGCGGGACACGCTCGTCAACATCGACCGCGCGTTCGTGAACGATCCCATTGGTTTCACCGCGCTAATTCGTTTCCGTACCGCGGAGGAAGAGCGCTTCCGTCCCATGCTCGTCGATTACGTGCGCGCACAAGCAGATTTCCGCCGGGAAATGAAACGAGTGTTTCGCTCACAGCAACGTCCGTTCGACATCGCGTTCAGCGAGTTGTGCATCGGGCAACCGCCGGTGCTGAAGCATTACATCGGACCAGACCGCGTGGACACAAACGTGATGAAGGCCGGCTATCCCGTTCATCTCGTTCGCGTCGGCGAGGACTGGAAATGGGACTTGTTCGGCGGCTGGTCTCGTGAAGCGCGCGATGAACGAATGTTGGTGCTACGACGCAAGACGCAGGTATTCGACACAGTCGCCACGCAGATTCGCGCAGGCACATTCACGAACGTAGCGGACGTTCTTCAAGCGGCGCGAAGCGAGCGCTAGGGGAGCACGATCTCCCCATCGCATCCATCGGCATTTCGCCGACTGGATTTCGCGTGCGGCGAGTCTTCAAAATTTGACGTCAATTTCTCCCGTTGGATGTTTTCAACGAGATGCCGAAAACTGCGGGCGGGACGCCCGCGCTCCCAATCAACCAAATTGTTTCGTTCGGTAACAGCGGCTGTACGGTTTTCAGTTCGGCGTCCGTTCTATTGCGAAGATGAAAACCGGATTCACACGTTCACTGCTCGTTCTGTTTCCATTGCTCACATTGACGCTGGGCGAAAACTCTTACGCTCAAGATCCATTCACCCGGATCACCACCGGCCCGATTGTCTCCGGCGCCAACTGCACGATCCTCGCCTGGGGCGATTTCAACAATGATGGCTTTCAAGATCTCTTCGTCTCGACGCGCACGGGCGGCAGCTTGCTCTACTCGAACAACGGAAACGGAACTTTTTCGCAAGTGACGACCGGCCCCATTCCCGCGGACAGCAACAACTGTTTCGGCGCGGCGTGGGGCGATTACGACAACGACGGGTTCCTCGATCTCTTCGTCGCGGTGAACAATCTCGGAAACGATTGGCTCTATCACAACAACGGCAACGGCTCGTTCACAAAAATTACCAGCGGCGCGATCGTGAGCAGCGGCGCGAATGGCAACAATTGCTCGTGGGCTGATTACGACAAAGATGGCTTTCTCGATTTGTGGGTGGCGAATTCCGACCAAAACGACTTTGTCTTTCACAACAATCGCGACGGCACGTTCACACGCATCACGACGAACGCGATTGCATTGAAGACTGGAAATTCCCAGGGCGGCGCGTGGGCCGACTACGATGAAGATGGTTTGCCCGATCTCTTCGTCTCGCGCGTCAACGAACCAAACCTGCTTTATCACAACGATGGCAACGGCGTGTTCACGCCTGTGACGAACGGCATCGTCGTTCATGACATCAGCACTGGACAGGGAACTTCCTGGGGCGATTACGACAACGACGGCCATCTCGATTTATTTGTCGTGAATCCCAATGCACCGAACTTTCTCTACCACAACAATGGCGATGGCACGTTTACGAAGATCACGAGCGGCGCGATCGTCACGGACATTGGCAATGGACACGGCTGCGCCTGGGCGGACTACGACAACGATGGTTATCTCGATCTGTTTGTCGCCAATCGCCTCGGCGTCAATTTTCTTTATCACAACACCGGCACCGGCACGTTCACACGCGTCACGAGCGGAGTCATTGCGACGGACAATGCGGATGCCGTGTCCAGCGCGTGGGCCGATTACGACAACGATGGATTCCAGGATTTGTTCGTGACGGAACTGGGCACGTTTGCGAACCGGCTCTTTCACAACAACGGCAACAGCAACAATTGGATCACGATCCAATGCTCGGGACGAATTTCCAATCGCAGCGCTATCGGCGCGAAAGTGCGAGTAAAGGCGACGATCGGCGGGAAGAGCTTCTGGCAGTTGCGCGAGATTTCCGGCGGCGATGGATTGGGCAGTCAAAACGATTTGCGCGCCAGCTTCGGGTTGGGCGATGCCACGAACGTGGAGATCGCGCGCGTGGAATGGCCCAGTGGCTTCGTGCAGGAGTTGCACAATATTTCGGCGAAGCAGTTCCTCACCTTTGTCGAAGCAAGCGCCAGCGTTCTGCCGGCGGCGCAGCAAGTCGATGCGGGCGGAACCGCAGTGTTCACCATTGCGACCACGCTGCCGCCGCCGCTGATTTGCCAATGGCTTTTCAACGATGTGGAGTTGCCCGGCGAAACGAACCTCACGCTGGTGATCAGCAACATGCAAACGAGCGACGCTGGCAAATATTCCGCCACACTCCTGAATCCTGAAACGGGGTTCTCGCTCGCAGCAGCGTCCGCAGTGCTGAGCGGTCCCGTAGTGATTCAACAGCAACCGAAGTCCCAAGCCGTTGCTCCCGGCACAAACGTTTTGCTGAGTGTCATCGCGAGTGGATTCGGACCGCTCGATTATCAGTGGCAGTTCAATGGCGACAATCTGTTGGGTGCAACGAACGACACGCTAGCACTCACGAATGTGCAGGTGCCGAATGAAGGATATTATCGCGCGACTGTCTCGAACCACTTCGGCGCGGTGCTGAGCAGCGATGCGCTGCTGATGATGGCAATCCGCCCCGTGATTACAAACCACCCTGTTTCGCAGACAGTGCTGCAAGGAGGCACAGCGACATTCACTGTGCTCGCGGGACCGGATCGTCCGCTCGCGCCGCTGGGTTATCGCTGGCTGCGCAACGGCATCGCTTTCCTGACGAGCGCAGTTCCCGTGCTGGTGCTCACGAACGTGCAATCCAATGCGAACATTCGCGTGTCGGTCACCAACTTCATCCTCACGAACGGCGTGAGCAGCACGAATGCAACGCTCACCGTCCTCGCTGACTTCGATCGCGACGGCCTCGCCGATTTTTGGGAAGCGCAATACTTCGGCGCGAGCAGCACGAACGATCCTTCGAATGCCGCGCTCGACTTCGACGGCGACGGGATGAGCAACCTGGAAGAATATCTGGCGGGAACAAACCCGACTGATCCGCAAAGTGTGTTGCGCATCGAAGCATTGGAGTGGTACACGAATTCCGTGCTGCTTCGCTTCACCGCGATTTCAAACAAGAGCTACACCATTCAATCGCGGGACTTTGTCGGCGGGAATTGGGATCGTGTCATTGATGTATCAGCCGCTCCAACCAACCGCGCGTTGACGCTGACGAATTCCGCGGACCTGACGCTGGAGCCGCGGCGCTTCTATCGTGTCATGACACCTCGGATGCCTTGAGTCGAAGGAACGGACGCTGGACGGAGCGCTCGCGGCGATGCGATGCTGACTGACGACAATGGCAAGCAGCGACGCTCCAATCCCGAATCAAGTTCCGTCTGCAAATGGCTTTGTCGGCCGCGGAAGCCGCGTGATCCTGTGGGTCCTTGCGGCCGGATTCTGGCTGTGGGCCGGCTGCAAAAAATCCGCTTCACCTTCGTCATCGAGCGGCGCGCCGGAATGGTTCTCTGACATCACGGCAAAGACCGCGCTCCAGTTCAACCACGTGACGGGCACAAATTACTTCATGCCCGACATCATGGGCAGCGGCGTGGCCCTGTTCGACTTCGATGGCGATGGGCGCCTCGACGTTTATCTCGTGCAGAATGGCGGAACTAATTTCGGCGCGCGCAATCAACTCTTTCATCAGGAGGCAAACGGCTCTTTCAAAAACATCAGCGAAGGTTCCGGTGTCGATGTCGCGGGGCGCGGCATGGGTGCATTCGCCGGCGATGTGAACAATGACGGGCTGCCCGACCTGCTCGTGACCGAGTACGGCGCGGTGCGGCTGTTTCAAAATCTCGGCGACGGAAAATTCCGGGAAGTCACGCGCGAAGCCGGGATCGATAATCCGCGCTGGGCCGCGCCGGCGAGTTTCATCGACTACGATCGCGATGGCTGGCTCGACATCGTCGTGGGCAACTACGTCGATTACGATCCGACGCAGATTTGCCAGGACGTTCACGGACAACAGGATTTTTGCGCGCCAAAGAGTTTTGGCGATACGAGCACGCGGCTCTGGCGGAACCTCGGCGGTCGCGCCGGGGCCACGCCGCGCTTTGAAGATCGCACCGAGCAGAGCGGCCTCTTTCGCGCGCGCGGTGATGCGCTCGGGTTGGTCTGCGCGGACTTCGATGGCGATGGCTGGCCGGACATTTTTTGCGCCGACGATGGACGCCCCAACCGATTGTTCATCAACCAGCGCAACGGAACTTTTGCCGAGCAAGCCGCGCAACGCGGCGTGGCGTTCAACACGATGGGTGCGACCGCAGCGAACATGGGCACTGCGTTTGCGGATGTGGATGGCGATGGCCTCGGTGATTTGTTTGTGACGCACCTGACCGAGGAGTATCACTCACTCTTCAAGCAAAGTCCGCGTGGAGTTTTCGCGGACCAGATTGCAGCGGCGGGATTGCAGCAACAGTCGTGGCGCGGCACGGGTTTTGGCACGGCGCTCGCCGACTTCAATTGCGATGGTGCGCCGGATTTGGTTTCTGCCAACGGACTGGTGCGAAGGATTCTCGAGGGACAAACACCGGTCGCGGCTGGCGTGAGTCCGTGGTGGCATCGTTACGCGCAGAAGGCGCAACTGTTCGTGAACGAAGGCGGCGGAAAATTCCGCGACGTCTCGCCATCGCAACCCGCGCTCTGCGGCACGGCGTGCATTGGGCGTAGTCTCGCCGTGGGCGATCTCGACAATGACGGCGCGCCCGATCTGGTGTTGTGTACCGTCGCGGGTCCGGTGCGCGTATTGAAGAACATCGTCCCCCGTCGCGGCCATTGGCTGAAGTTGCGATTGCTTTTGCCGCAACAGGGGAACCGCGACGCGATCGGCGCTGAAGTTGTCGTGACGGCGGGCGGAAAAGAATTCTGGGCCGTGTTGCAACCCGCGACGAGCTATCTCGCGAGCAACGATCCGGCGATGCACTTTGGTCTTGGCGCAGTGGCGAACGTGGATTCCATCGAGGTGCAATGGCCGGATGGAATGAAGGAACGTTTCGCGAGTGGAACCGCGGACCAGTTATTGATTTTGAAGAAAGGTCTTCGCTGAAAAATCCAAAATCCAAATTTCCAAATCCCAAAAAGACTCAACGTTCGAAATCCAAACGCAGCGCAGCTCGGCGCGCGGTGATTGGAAGTTTGGTATTCGGAATTTTTTTGGGATTTGGATTTTGGATTTTGGAATCTCGTCCGCGCGCACCCCAGCCGCCAACGGTTTCACTCACGGCAATCGACGCTTCGCTGGCGCAGATCATCATCGCCGCGCGCAGCAATGTTTTCACGTCACCGAAGTCGTCCGAAGCGTGGGGCAAACTCGGTGAAGCATTGCACGCCGCGGAGTTCGCCGCGCCCGCAGCGTTCTGTTACTCGAATGCCGCAATACTCGACACCAATTCATTTCGCTGGCCGTACTTGCTCGGCGTTCTGGAATTGCAAAGCGATGCGGAGGCCGCGATTCCGCATCTCCAGCGCGCCACTGATCTTGCTGGCGGTCGTGTCGAGTCGCCCCGCTATGAACTCGCGCGCGCGCTCATCGAACGCGGACGTTTCGAAGCCGCGGCGCCGCATTTGAAACTTTTGCTCGCCACGAATCCGAATCACGCCGCTGCGCACGTCGAATTGGCGCGTGTTTATCTCGCGCGCGGCGCGCTCAAGGAAGCCACGCTGGAATTGCAACCGGCGTTGACGAATGCTTACACGATGCGTTCGGCGCTGCTCCTCGGCGCACAGGTGGCGCAACGGAACAATCAACCCGAGATCGCGGACCAACTTTCGCGCAGTGCCGTCGCCATGCCGCGTCCGTTCGATTGGCCGGACCCGATTTTGCGCGACGTGCAAAGTCTTCGCACCGATCGCGCGCGGCTGGCCGACCAGGTGAATACGTTGTTGCAACAACAGCGCAATCGCGAAGCGGAAGTCGTCATTTCAAAATTGCTGGAAGCGTTTCCGGAAAATCCAGAAGGGCTGTTGCTGCTCGGGCGATTGCGCTACCAGGAACATCGCTGCGCCGAAGCAGAAGTCGCCTTTCGACGGCATCTCGCGACGCAAACCAATTCATTGAACGGATTGATCCAACTCGGCCTCGCCCTGCTCTGCCAGCAGCAATGGACCAATGCCGCCGCTGTGCTCGAAAAGGCCATCGCGTTGAAGCCGGACTTCGCGCAGGCGCACTCGAACCTCGCAATCGCGCGCGCGAAAGCCGGCGACGGCGCCGGCGCCATTCGCGCGTATCGCGAGGCGTTGCGCTGCAATCCCGGCGACGTGAATGCGCATTTCGGTTTGGCTGAGGAACTCGCCAACCTGGGCCAACTCCAAGAGGCCAAAGAGCACGTGCAACGCGCGGCGGCGATCAATCCGAACGATTCGCGTCTGCCCGCCGCGCGCGAGCAACTCGGATTGAAACGGTAGCGAAGACGCTCGTCTCGCGAACGTGCGCTCTGCAACGCGTCACATGCCGGCAACACTTGCGGAATATTCCGGCGAACTGCACCGTCTGTTTTTCAATGCGTTTGCAGTCCATAAAATTTTTCGCCGCGAGTGTTATGTTGATGCTGGTTTGTTCGGCACGCGCGGCGACGCCGGCCATCACTTACAACCGCGATGTGCGGCCGATCCTTTCCGACAACTGTTTCCGCTGTCACGGCGCGGACAAGAACGCGCGGAAGGCAAAGCTGCGGCTCGACGATCGCGATGTGGCGCTGGAGAAAGAAGCGTTTGTGCCGGGCAATCCGGACAAAAGCGAACTGGTGCGGCGCATCTACACGACGAATGAAGACGATTTGATGCCGCCGCCGGACTCGAACAAGAAACTCACGGCGAAACAGAAAGGGATTCTCAAACAATGGATTGCGCAGGGCGCGAAGTATGAGCCGCATTGGAGTTTCATTACGCCGACGCGCTCGAGCGTGCCGAAAGTTCGAAGTCCGAAGTTCAAGGTCCAAAGTCCGATCGACGCATTCATTCTCGCGGAGCTTGAGAAAAACAAAATCAAACCTTCGCCTGAGGCAGACGAGCGAACGCTGCTGCGGCGAGTGAGTTTGGATTTAATTGGCTTGCCGCCCACGCCGGAAGAGATCGCCGCATTCGAGAAAGACAAAAGCGCGAACGCTTATGAGAAGCAGGTGAATCGCTTGCTCGCGTCGCCGCACTTCGGTGAGCGGATGGCGGTGCCGTGGCTCGATGTCGTGCGTTTCGCCGACACGGTCGGTTATCACGGCGATCAGAACGTGAACGTGTTTCCGTATCGTGATTACGTCATCAACTCTTTCAACAAGAACAAACCGTTCGATCAATTCACCATCGAGCAACTTGCCGGCGACTTGCTGCCGAACAACACCGTCGAGCAGCGCATCGCGACGGGATTCAATCGACTGAACATGGTCACGCGTGAAGGCGGCGCGCAGCCCGGCGAGTATCTCGCAAAGTACGGCGCCGACCGCGTGCGCACCGTCGGCATGACTTGGCTTGGCATCACCGTCGGTTGCGCGGAGTGCCACGATCACAAATTCGATCCGTTCACGACGAAAGATTTTTATTCGCTCAAGGCGTTCTTCGCGGACGTGAAGCAATGGGGCGTTTACAACGATTACAAATACACGCCGAACCCGGACCTCAAAGGCTGGAGCAACGATCATCCGTTTCCGCCCGAAGAAGTCGTGGACAGTCCGTATCTGCACCGGCGCATCGAAAAATTGCGCGCGCAGATCGATGAGTTGGCGGACGGCGCGGCGGAGAAGCAGCGTGAATCATTCGAGAAGTGGAAAGCTTCGCTCGCCTCGACTTTGGAAAAATTTCCGGACGGTTGGGTCACGACCCTTCCAGTTCCGACGGTGCTGACGAACATGACTGTCGCGACGAACAAAACAAAGCTGACGAATTTCGTTGTGACGGCAGACGGCGCGGGTTCGGTCACGAACATCACGAACCGGCTTGCCTTCAAAACGAACGTGACGATCACGACGAACTTCATTGCGCAAATAGACGGCTCGATGTTGTTCGACAGCAAGAGCAAGGACAGCTCGCCGATGTCAGTGAAGTTGCAAGGCGGATGGCTCACGGCGCTGCGGCTGGAATTGCTGCCGCACGAAAAGCATAACGGGACCATTTTCAGAGGGAACAATAAGAGCGCGACGATTCAGCTTTCAGCATCGCTCAAACGCGCGGGCGAAAAGAAGGAAACGAAACTCGCGTTTTATCATGCCGATGCAGATCGGAAGGAGCCGCGCTACGCGAACGGTTTCGAAATCATCGGCATCAAAGACGTGTGGAAAGTCTCGCGCGAGCACGCGAAGGAAAAGCAGACGGGAGTGTGGCTGCTCGATCCGCCGATGCAGGTGAAGGACGGGGACACGCTGGTTGTGACGTTGAAAACAAATCTGCTCGGCTGCTTGCGCGTGAGTGTGTCGCCAATCGTTCCGAGCAGGAGTCGAGATAACGAGACTCCAATTGATCAAATCGATCAGAGCCTCCTCACGTCGGCTGCTACACAAAACAATGCGTGGCTCGCCGGCACGGCAGCAGACACGAATTCTTTTGCCGAATACAAAAAGTTGCACCGTGAACTTGTCGAATGCCGCGGCGGGAAATCGCCGACAGTCGTAACCGTGTCGTCGAAACCCGAAATGACCCGCGTGCTGCCGCGCGGCAATTGGCAGAGCGAAGATGGAGGAATTGTTCAGCCGAATCCCCCGCACTTTTTGCCGCAGCCAAAGCATGACGGCACGAATCGATTGACGCGGCTTGATCTCGCGAAATGGCTTGTCTCAAAAGAAAACCCGCTCACCGCGCGCACGGTCGTGAATCGTTTTTGGAAACAATTCTTCGGAAGCGGGCTGGCGAATCCCGTTGATGATCTCGGCCTGCAAGGCGAGTGGCCAAGCCATCCCGAACTGCTGGATTGGCTCGCCGTGGAATTTCGCGAGAGCGGTTGGGACATGAAGCACATCGTGCGGCTCATCGTCACGTCATCGACTTACAAGCAGAGTTCGACGATTCGTCCGGAGTTGCACGAAATCGATCCGAACAACCGCCTGCTCGCGTTTCAGAATCCGCGGCGGCTCGATGCGGAATTCGTGCGTGACAATGCTCTGAAAATTTCCGGTCTGCTCAACGAGGACATCGGCGGGCCGAGTACGCACCCGTATCAACCAGCGGGTTACTACGCGAACCTTCAGTTCCCCGATCGCGACTACTTCGCTGACAAAGACGAACAGCAATATCGACGCGGCGTTTACGCACATTGGCAACGCACGTTTCTTCAGCCGATGCTTGCGAACTTCGACGCGCCCGGCCGCGAAGAATGCGTTGCGTATCGATTGCCGTCGAACACTCCGCAGCAAGCGCTGACACTCCTGAATGATCCGACGTTTGTGGAATGCGCGCGCGTGTTCGCGCAAAAGGTTTTGCAATCGCGCACAAAATCCGACGATGAACGACTGACTCTGGCTTACCAACGCGCGCTTGGGCGAAACATCAAGCCGAAGGAACTCACATCGTTAAAAAAATTCCTTGCTGCACAGCGCGCACACTTGCAGAGCGACAGCGATGAAGCTGTGAAAATTCAGAAAGTAGGACTCGCTTCGACACCGAAAGACTCTGACGCGGCGGAACTCGGCGCATGGACGAGCGTGTGCCGGGTGATTTTGAACCTGCACGAGTCCATCACGATTTATTGACATGAAATTTTTCGACGAACACCAATTCGCGCTGAGCATCAACCGACGAACTTTCCTTTCCCGCTCTGCGTATGGACTGGGTGGTCTCGCGCTCGCGTCGTTGTTGAATCCGAAGTTGACCCACGCGGCGGAAAAAATCGCCGACAGTTCGCACGGCATTATCAATCCGCTGCACTTTCCGCAAAGGGCCAAACGCGTCATTCATCTGTGCATGGCTGGCGGGCCGTCACATCTCGAGACGTTTGATTGGAAACCGAAGTTGAAGGAGCTGAACGGCAAACCATTTCCCGAATCCTTCACCAAAGGTCAGCAGCTCGCGCAATTGCAGAACACGGTGCTGAAAGCGCGCGGACCGTTCGTGGAATTCAAAAAATACGGCAAGTCGGGACAGGAGATTTCCGGTTTGTTCCCGCACATCGCGGAACTCGCGGACGACATCTGCATTGTGCGCTCGATGCACACCGAGCAGATCAATCACGATCCGGCGCACGCGTTCATGAACACGGGCACGCAAATCAAGGGCCGGCCCAGCATGGGCTCGTGGCTGCTTTACGGCATCGGCGCCGAGACGGAAAATCTTCCCGGCTTTGTGGTGTTGACTTCCCAGGGCAAGAGCGGCGCGCAGCCCGTTTCCGCGCGGCAATGGTCGAGTGGATTTCTGCCGAGCAAGTTTCAAGGCATTCAATTTCAGTCGAAAGGCGACGCGGTGCATTACGTCGGCAATCCCGAGGGCGTTTGCCAAAGCACGCAGCGGCAAATCGTCGAGGAAGTCCAGCGGCTCAACGGAATGCTGGCCGAGGAAAAACTTGATCCGGAGATTCACACGCGCATCGCGCAGTACGAGATGGCGTTTCGAATGCAGACTTCCGTCCCTGAACTCACAGATTTCAAAAAAGAGTCCAAAGAGACTCTGGAGATGTACGGCGTGAAGGAACCGGGCGATGGTTCATTCGCGTCGAATTGTCTGCTCGCCCGCCGGCTCGCCGAACGCGGCGTCCGATTCATCCAGCTTTATCATCGCGCGTGGGACCATCACGCGGACATTGAAAAAGAAATGCCGAAGGCTGCTGAAGCGTGCGACCGTCCGAGCGCCGCGCTCATCAAAGATCTGAAGCAACGCGGACTGCTCGACGACACGCTGATCATTTGGGGTGGTGAATTTGGCCGCACGCCGATGGGCCAGGGCAGCGGACGCGATCATCACATCAACGCGTTTTCGATTTTTCTCGCTGGTGGCGGAATTAAAGGCGGCGTGACGTGGGGTTCAACGGACGAACTCGGCTACAAGTTCATCGACGATGATCAAAAAGTTCACGTCCATGATTTGCATGCGACGATGCTTTACCTCTGCGGCATTGATCATAAGCGTCTCACGTTCCGCTATCAGGGCCGCGACTTCCGGCTGACGGATGTGGCGGGCAATGTGGTGAAGGGAATTCTGGCGTAACGTTACCGCGCTCCTGCGTCGTGGCATGGCCGAAAGCGCGTTGAAGAATGCGGCGCTCTGCGAAATACCGCTACACGTAAACCGCCAGACCACGAAACCGATCTTGTTACCGCCTGCAGCCTCATGCTAAATGGCCACGAAGCCCAAAAGCCTATGACTCTCATGAATTCTGCTCGCCTTGTACTGTCGATGTTCCTGGTTACGGCATTCAACGTCACCGCTGCCGACATTCGCCAAGGTCTCGTGGCCTACTGGCAAATGGAAGGACTCAACGGATCGTTTATTCCGGATGCCACACCGTTCAGCAACAACCTCAACGTGGTTAACATCGGCGGAGGAAATTTCGTCGCGGGACAAGTCGGCAATGCCGTGTCATTGAACGGCAGTTCCACTTTGATGACCAACTTGCACACGCCGGACCCGTCCCTCACCGGACTGCCGATTTACAAGGCCGGAAGTTACACAATCACGATGTGGGTGAAGGGCGCGGCGCAAACCGCCAAGTATCTTTACACTGAAGGCAACACAAACGTCGCCGGAAGCACCGCAGGACAGAACCCATTATTTATTTTGCAGACCGGACAGGCTGCGACGAACAACGCAAAGCTGGACGCGATTATTCGCTTCGACGCCGGCGCAAACCCCGTCAATCACGTCGTGTCCACAAATGTGGTTTTCGACAACAACTGGCATCACATCGCCTGGGTGGATGATCGCGGCAGCGTGAAAGTTTATATCGATGGAAATCTTGATCCGGCGAACTTCAGTTACACGCCTCCTGCCGTCGCGATGACTCTAAATACAAGTACAGTCGGCGCGCTGACGCGCGCCTCGGTCGCTGGCTATTTCAGCGGTCTCATTGATGACGTGGCTCTTTGGAGACGTGCGTTGAGCGCTGCTGAGGTTCAACAGGTGCGGACCAACAGCATCGCCACACCCATCCCGACATTTCCCCCAGTGGTCGTGGTGCAGCCTCGCGGCAGCACCAATCACATCGGAGATCGCACCAGCTTCTCGGCCACTGCGGATGGAAGCCCGCCGCTGAGCTATCAATGGTTCAAAGACAACGTCGAAGTTCCGGGGGCGACTTCGACGACCCTCAGTTTTTCCAATCTGATCACGGATCAGTCCGGCGATTACGTTTTGCGCGCGACGAACCGCTTCGGCACGAATTTCAGCAGCGCCGCCTCGCTTCTAGTGTTGCCCGATCCAGCGGCAGATTTGCGGCAGGGAATCATTTCCTACTGGTCCATCGATGACGAGGAGGACGACGGCACTGGCCGCGGGGCATTGTTCGATACCTACGGGCACAATGATTTCAAAGCCGTGGGCCCCGGCGGGTTCATCGATCTGGTGCCGGGAATTTTCCTCAACGCCATCCAATTCGACGGCGTGGACCAATATTGCATCCGCGAAGGCGGCTTCCCTGTTTACAACAATCCCGGTTACACCATCGCGTTCTGGGTGAATGCCAGCGCCAGCCAAAGCGATCGCCGGATTTTTGCCGAGAGTTCCACGAACAACGCCAATTCTGTTTTGTCTTTCGGCAGCCAGACGAATGGCGCGAACGGAACGCTGCGGGTTTTCCTGCGCAACGACATCGGCCTCACGCTGCTGGATCGCAGCTCCGCTCACACGGTTCTCGACGATACCTGGCACCACGTTGTGTGGAGCGATAACAACGGCGAAGTGCGGCTCTACATCGATGGCGTGCTCGACGAAGCGAGTTTCAACTATTCGCGCGGCAGTATTTCACTCGACACCACCACGATCGGCGCGCTGCTTTCCGGTGTGACGGCGGGCAATTTCTTCAACGGCACACTCGACGAAGTTTCGGTCTGGAGCCGCCCGATTTCATTTACCGAGGTGCAGCAGTTGCGTGCGGCTCCCGTCCCAGCGCCAATTGCGGACGTTCCACCAACGATTACGGCGCAACCGGTGAGCCGATCTGTTTTCACACGCGCGAACGTGACGTTCTCTTTCGCGGCCAGCGGAACCGGCCCGCTCACGTGGAACTGGCGCAAAGGCGGCGATAATCTTTCCGGTCAAACAAACGCGACTCTCGTGTTGTCGAATGTGACTGTGGGAGATGCGGGCGATTACGACGTGGTGGTGAGCAATTCACTCGGCGGCGCCACGAGCCAAATCGCGACGCTCACCGTGACGTTGCGCCCGGTGACCACGGATTTGAAAATCGATTTTGCGAACCTCGGAGCGGATGACGTTCCCGCGAACACCGAGCCCGGCTTTGCCTCGTTCGCGCTGGATGTCGCCACGGAAGCTGGCCCGGTGACGCGCGCTTTTGGCGGAGCGGAAGTGACGCTCACTTCAGCGGGAGGCATCAACGTGCAGAGCCGCAAACGTGCGCTGCCCGTCAATACCGGCGCGTTCACCCAGGAAAAACTTCTCCAGGATTTTATTTTCGCCGCGGATTCTGCGGCCGATCAGGGACTGGATGTTCTCGTGAGTTTCCTCGATCCGTTCGCAGCGTATTCAGTCACTGTGTGGTCGTATGACAACACGAGCGCGGGCAACCGCATCTCGGACTGGTACATGAACGGCGACCTCGTAAAGAGCAATTATGTTTTCAACGGCAGCACGTTGCCCGTGGATAATTCGACTTACAGCTTCAGTTTCACCGCGGTCGCAGACGCCAGCGGGAGCTTCGTCATTCAGGGACGCAGGAATCCTGGCGCGACCGCCGCCAACAATGTGTTCATCAACGCGTTGCAAATGACTTTGCAGCCGCGCATTCACATCCAGAAGATTGAACTCACCACGACCAACACGCTGCATCTCACGATCGAAGGCATCAATCCCGGCGCAACACATCGCGTGCAACAAATCACCGCTATAACGGACGTGTGGAGCGATTTGCCCGAAGCCGTCTTCGGCGCTCCGAGCGGCAACACGATCGATGCGCTCATTCCGCTGCCGGACACAGCGACGCGCTTTTATCGCGTCGTGGAATCTCCGTAGCCGCGCAGCCATTGGTTGTGATTTAGAGAGTGGTGCCGTACACTCGCCGCGATCCCAATTATTTATGGAAGCCTGTTTTCACATCGTGGTATCGCGCCCTGCTCTGCATCCGGCAAAGTAATCGTTATGCGTCGTTTGCTGGTTGGTTTGTTCGTGGCAACGCTGGTGTTTTCTCCGTCGTGCTCTCGCGCCGCCGTCATCATCAATGAGTTCATGGCCGAGAACGACGGGGGCCTGGCCGACCAGGACGGCGAAACGCCCGACTGGATTGAACTGCGCAACACAGGCGCGAGTGCCGTCAATCTCGCGGGCTGGCACCTCACCGACAGTCCGACCAATCTGGTGAAGTGGACGTTCCCGGCGACGAATATTTCCGCGAACGGTTATCTCGTGGTGTTTGGGTCGGGAAAAAATCGCGCTGTCGCTGGCGCAGAACTGCACACGAGCTTTCAATTGGATAACGGCGGCGGCTATCTCGCGCTGGTGCAGCCGGACGGAACCACGATTGCAAGCGAGTTCAATTATCCGCAACAGCACCGCAATGTTTCCTTCGGGCCCAGTTCATCGAACGCTCCGCCGATCACGTTTCTTTCCGTCGGCGCGCCGGCAAAATGGTTCGTGCCGACGGACGGCGCACTCGGCGCAGCGTGGATTGCGCCGTCGTTTGACGCGTCCACGTGGAGCAACGCCAGCACGCCACTGCGTTTCGATCCCGGCGCCGGTTCAATCGGCGCTCCGGTGCTGAGCGTGGATTTCAATGCGGTCACAGGCGAAGTCGGTGCATCGAACACGGAAAGCGGCTTTAAGACCATGACCACCAACTCCAACCCGAGCACCTTCAATGGAATCACAGTACAGATTTCTGCGATCAACGGTGGGCTTCTTGAAAGTCGCGATCGCTCCACGCCCACCCAAACCGTTTCGCTTACACTTGATCAGATCTACGACGATTTCATCTTTGAAAACGGAACCACAAACGGCAACGGCGCGCGAATTCAGATCACCGGCCTCACCCCCAGCCAGATTTACCGACTCACCATGTGGTCCTTCGATTCCAGCAGCCTCGGCGCGCGAGTTTCTGATTGGATCGAAACGGCCAGCGGCATCACGCGCGTGATCACCAACGGCTATTCGTTCGATGGCACCGTGCTGCCGACGAAAGACACGGACGATACCTTCGGCGGACTGCTCACAGCTTCAGCGAGCGGCGCGCTCACGATTGAGGGCCGTCGCAGCGGCGGCACTTCATACGGCGTTTTCATGAATGGTCTTCAACTCGCGCCCGTAGTCTCATCGACGGTGACTGGCAATGTCGCATCGATGTACGGCGCGAACGCTTCAGTGTACGCGCGCGTTCCATTCAGCGTCACCAGCACGAATGGACTGAGCACGGTCACGCTGCGCGTGCGTTACAACGATGGGTTTGTGGCTTACCTGAACGGCACCGAAGTCGCGCGCCGAAATGCGCCCGCGACACCGGCCTGGAATTCGACTGCAACCGCGGCGCATTCCAGCGCCGTCAGCGAAGACATCGATTTGGCTGGCGCCGCTGCGTTGATCATTCCCGGCAACAACGTGCTGGCGGTTCAAGGGCTGAATGTTCAAACAACGAATGCAGATTTTCTGATCGAGCCGCAACTCATCGGCACGTTTGCACTGTCGGCTTCCAACGGTTTCTACAGTCCAGCCACGCCGGGCGCGGCGAACGGAATTTCTTACTACGGCGTCGTAGCAGACACGAAGTTCAGCGTGGACCGCGGCTTTTTCGACGCGCCATTCTCCCTGTCGATCACTTGCGCCACGCCGGGCGCCACGGTTTATTTCACGACGAACGGCAGCGCGCCGGCACTGAACAACGGCTCGGTTTTTTTAACGCCGATCAGCATCACCGGCAACAGCTTCATCCGCGCGGCGGCTTTCGGGCCGGGACTGATCCCGAGCGAGCCGGACACGCACAGCTACATTTTCCTGGGCGACGTTCTGCGGCAGTCAAACAACATTCCTGGTTATCCCACCATTTGGCAGGCGAGTTATCCGGGAGATTACGGGATGGACTCGAACATCGTGAACCATCCGTTCTACGGTCTCGAAATCAGCAACGACCTGCGCAGTATCGCGACGCTCGCCATCGTCGCGGACCAAAATGGACTGTGGAATTCTTCGACCGGCATTTACCCGAATGCGACGAGCAGCGGCCCAGCCTGGGAACGCGCTGCGTCGCTGGAATTGATCAATGGCAACGGCAACACGGAGTTTGCGACCACGGCGAAAATTCAAATGCACGGCAACGCCAGCCGCGACAACGCGCGCACGCCGAAGCATTCCATCGGCGTGAGTTTCAGCGGCGACTATGGCCCGACGAAGTTGAACTACGATTGGTTCGGTGGAGGTGTCGCGGTGCACAACGGAATTGTTTTGCGCTCGTGCGGCTTCGTCGATGGCTGGGCCGGGCGCTACGCGGACAATGGCACTTACACGAGCAGCGAAACGGGCGAGACGTTTCGCGGGCAACGTTATCGGCCGGAGAACACTTGCTACTTGCGCGATGTGTGGGTGAAGGATTCCTTCCGCGACATGGGTTGGAGTGCCAGCCGCAGCGCTTACGTGCACCTCTACATCAATGGACTTTACTGGGGGCTGTACGAACCCTCGGAACATCTCGACGCGTCTTACTTCACGTTGCTTTACGGGGGACTCGAAAATGCGTGGGACGTGCTCGTGGGCGAAGACAACAATGGCCCACCTGTAATTGTGGACGGCACGGGCGTGGACTGGACGAATGTGCTGAACCTCGTGAACGCAGGCATCACGACGGAAACGGCCTACCAGGCGGTCGCGCAACTCGTCGATCTCGACAACCTCATCGATTACATGATGCTGCACATTTTCGCCGAGTCGGAGGACTGGCCGCGGCACAATTGGTTCGTGGCCCATCGCCGCGCCACCAACGGCGTGCCGGCGACGAAATTCATCTGCTCGGTCTGGGACCAGGAACTCACCCTCGATCGCCTGGTGCGGCGCAATCGCATTAATGTCGGCAACGGTGCGGACGGCGGGGGCGAGCTTTACAGTCCCGCGCGAGTTTACGCGCAGTTGCGCAACTGGCCCGAGTTTCGCCTGCGCTTCGCCGATCGCGTGCAGAAACATTTCTTCAACGGCGGAGCGCTCACACCGAGCAACAACGTGGCGCGCTTCCTCGCTTCGGCTTCGATCATCAGCAATGCCGTTGTCGGTGAATCGGCGCGCTGGGGCGATGCGCGGAAAACATCACTTGGGGGAAGCACCGGCACAGGAGTGACGTTCACGCGTGACGAATGGTGGCAGCCGGAGATCGACAAAACGGTAACGAATTTTTTCCAGCACCTCACGGCCGACAACGTAGCGCGGCTGCGCGCCGGCAACTTGTATCCATCACTCAGCGCGCCGAACTTCAATCAATTCGGCGGCAGCGTGAGCAATGGATTCGCGCTGGCGATCACTCACACCAACGCGAGCGGAGTGATTTGCTTCACCACCGATGGCGGCGACCCGCGCGTTTATGGCAGCGGCGCCGTTGCAGCGAACGCGCAGGCTTATTCAGTTCCGGTGCCGGTCAATACACCGACTATGATCCGCGCTCGCGTCGTTGATGGCACGAACTGGAGCGCCATCGTCGAGGCGTTGTTCAGCCCGCCGCAGGATTTGTCGAAGCTCGCGCTCACCGAAATCATGTATCATCCGCCGAACGTCGGCGCGACGAATGGCGATGAGTTCGAGTTCATCGAATTGAAGAACACTGGCACGAACACTTTGAACCTGCTCGGCCTCACCTTCAGCGAAGGCGTCAACTTTACCTGGACGACCGCGACATTGCTTGCGCCTGGACAATTCGTCGTGCTGGTGAAAGACGCCGCGGCGTTCGTCACGAAATATCCCAGCGTCACCATCGGTGGACAATACAGCGGTTCGCTGAACAACAGTGGCGAGAAGCTGACGCTCGCGCACACGTTCGGCGGCAATGTGTTCTCGGTGACGTACGATGATACCGCGCCGTGGCCTGTGGCTCCCGATGGCTATGGCTTTTCGCTCGTGCCGGCGATTCCTGGTTTCACCCAAGCGCCTGACGATGGAACGAAATGGCGCGCGAGCACGCTTGTTGGCGGTTCGCCGGGCGCTGACGATCCGGCGCCGGCCATTGCGCCCGTGGTGATCAACGAGATTCTCACGCACACTGATTTGCCCGCAGTCGATCGCATCGAACTGTTTAATCCAACGAGCACCAATGTGAACGTGAGCGGCTGGTTCCTGAGCGACGATGTGAACGTGCCAAAGAAGTTCCGCATTCCGAATGGCACCGTCATCGCGCCGTTTGGTTTCGCGAGTTTCGACGAAACGCAGTTCAACGCCACGCCGGGCACGAACAACAGTTTCTCGCTCAGTTCCAGTGGCGAAGAGGTTTATCTTTTCTCCGGCGACGCGAACACAAACCTCACCGGCTACTCGCACGGCTTCGGGTTCGGCGCGGCGGCAAATGGCGTGACGTTTGGCCGCTACGTCAACAGCGTTGGCGAGGAGCAATTCCCCGCGCAAATTTCCGAGACGTTCAATGCCACGAACTCCGGCCCGCGCGTCGGCCCGCTCGTCATCAATGAAATCCATTATCATCCCCCGCCGGGCTCCGATGAATTCGTCGAGTTGAAGAACATTACTGGTGCGCCGGTCGCCTTGTTCAACTCAACGAACCAGTGGGACATCGCGGGCCTCGATTTCACCTTCCCGGCAAACATCACCGTGCCGGCGAATGGTCTCGTGCTTTTGGTGGCGACGAATCCCGCGGCGTTCGTCGCGAAATATTCCGTGCCGACGAACGTGCTCGTGTTCGGTCCCTACGCCGGCAATTTGCAGCACAGCGGCGAGCAGCTCGAATTGCGCCGTCCCGACAACGCGGACAGCAATGGCGTGCCGCGCATCGTCGTCGATGGCGTGCGTTACAACGACAAATCGCCATGGCCGCCAGCCGCGGACGGCAGCGGCGCATCGTTGCAACGAAAGTTTGCCAACCAATACGGCGATGACCCGATCAACTGGACCGCTGCGACGCCTTCGCCCGGACGCGAGAACGCGGAACTCGACAGCGACGGTGACGGAATTCCGGACGCGTGGGAAACGGCCACCGGTACGAATCCATTCCTGGCGGACTCAAACAACGATGACGACAGCGACGGCTTCACGAACTTGCAGGAATACATCGCGGGCACGAATCCGCACGATGCGCAAAGCCGCTTCGCTATGACTTGGTTCGATTGGCGGAGCGGCGCGTTTTCGCTTCAGTTGGATGCGACGTCAAATCGCACCTACAGCGTGCAATTCAAAGATTCGCTTTCTGCGCCAGCATGGTCAGTGCTCACCAACATTTCCGCGGCGCCGCAGAACCGCATCATCTTCATTCACGACACCGGCACGAACGCCTCGCGGTTCTATCGTCTCGCTGCGCCTTGATTACGGCACGAGGCGGACACGGAAGAATTGCTGCGGAAGCATTGCATTGGTAATGAATTGAAAATTCGCGCCGGCTGCCGTGTTCGTCGTCAGCGCCGTCCAGTTTGTCAGGTCCAGCGACGCTTCGAGCGCGTAGCGATTTCCTTCGGCTGTCGGAAAACGCAAACGATACGTTCCGTTGCTGAACGCGCTGTCCGCGAACTGCAACGGCTCTAAATCGATTGTTCCCGCCACAAACAACGTGGTGAGCGCGACGGCGTTCGTGTCCTTCACAACGCGAGCGACAGGCAATGCGCCGAAGCCGGCAAAAGTCTGTGTTGGAACCGGCGCTGCTGCCGTGTCGAAAATGAAATCCAGAACTGAAACGTGACCCGCAGTGAATGTGACTGTCGGCGCGAGATCCAAGCGAACACCCAGCGCGCCGGTCACGAGCTGGTTCGTCGTCAATATCAGCCCAGCGTCCGCTGGAACATTCGTTGCGCGCGGATTCGAGAGCACCGCGGGATCGAAGAGTAGTGTGAAACTGACCGAGTGTTCGTTCCCAACGCTCTGGAGTTCGATCGGCACACGCACGAACGCGCCACTGTGGCCGGAAAGCTCATCGATGAACACGACGCGCGCATTATCGAGCACGATCAAATTGGCGGGCGCGCTGGTGATCGCGCCATAAACATTTGTGATGACGACCGTGTAAACGCCTTCGTCGCCGGGAAGAATTTTGTTCAGCGTCAGTGTCGCTGATCCCGCACCGGCAACGTACTCGTTATCGACCAGGTTCGTGCCTTGATGCCGCCATTGAAAACTGAAAGGCGCGGTGCCGCCCGCTGCGACACGGAAAGTGACGGCAGCCCCAGCCGGAGCATTCGTGCTTAACGGCGACGACAAAATAGTCGGCGGCAACGGGCCGGACCACGCGAGCTTCACCACGCCAGTCGCGTCCGGCACGCCATCCACAGCGATGCGATAAAGAGTGTTGCTCACCGCATTGAACGTGACGCGACTCGCGCCGTTGCTGCCGGAGTTGTTGTCGGATGCGATCGGCGTGAGCGCGCTCACCGCCGATCCGGTGTAAATGCCCAGCAGTGTGTCGAAGCCGCTGCCGCTGGTGTCGAACGTGAACGGTCCATTCGTTGGCGCGATCCAGCAGTACCAAACCGAACCGCTGCCGCTGATGCCGGCGTGGTTCGGCTCACCGCTTTGGCGTGTCGCGCCACGCGTGCTGCCGCTCACACTTCCGACCATGCCGGTGATCGAAAGGCAATTGGCAAACGCATCGTTCAGCGCCGGATTGATGTTCAACTGAATGTTGCCGGTGACATCGTCGTAGCCATCGACCGCGATGCGATAAGTCGTTCCCGCCGTGGCCGAGAACATCACCAGACTCGCGCGGCCGATGCCCGCGTCATCATCCATCGCAACCGGACTCAAAGCGCTCACGTTGTTGCCGAGATACACGGCCAGCACTGTGTCGAAGTCACTGCCGTCGGTCGTGATCCTCGCTGTCATGTTGGATGGCGCGGTCCAGCGCCACCACGCCGAATGCAGCGAGTTGCTCGAAACGTGGTTCGGCTCTCCGGGTTCACGTGTCGCATGAAAATTGTGGCCGATGTCCCCGCCGGTCGCCGTGGTGATGACAATGGCGTTCGTGAAATTGTCATTGGGCGGCGGCTCGTCGCTGGGCATCACCAGATTGATGAGGATGCGCGCGAGATTGTTACTCTCGTTTGCTTCGAGAATGCTGTTGGCGGGATCGACTATTCCTTCGAGCCAGTAGCGGCCCGACGACATGCCCGTCACATCGATCCATTGATCGAGCAACTCCGCGGAATATACATCGGCCCACCCGACGGAAAGGCCTTGAACCAGTCCACCACTGTAAACGCCGAAGTTGGGCGAGCCTGGGAGCGATGCGTCATATCGTGTGAGATCGATGATCGCGAAACTGGTTTTCTCGCCAGACACAACGATGTCGCCGACGCCGTCGTTGGTCAGCACGACACGCAGATGAAGATTGATCCAATTATCGAAATGCAAATGGCCGTGCCCGGGATGAAAAGTGAAATTGCCGGCGAAGCGATCGTAATAGCTGCCATCCGCGCGATAGATGCGTTGATAAACTCCGGGTGTGGTGGAACTGCCGCGCAGTTCCAGCGGGCCAGTGCCGATGTTCGGCGTCGCCGTCGAGACGCGCAGTAATGTGCGGCCCGGCTGCGTCGGTTCGTTTTGATCCAAGTACCAGCCGTAGAGGTAAGCGTTGGCCGCATTGGTCCACACGAAAAGATCGGGCAGCAGGTCGGTGCCGAGGCCGTTCGGTTGCTCCCAACTCAGCAAAACAAACCCTTCCGCGTTACTGGAACCGCGCACGGACAAATAATAGTTCGTTCCAATCGCCGTGGTGAACGAAACCAGACTTCCATTGTTTGTGTCGCCGTTGTCATCGCACGCGATGCGCACGAGATTCGTGAGCGAAGTGCCGCGATACACGCACAGCAGCGTATCGATGGCACTGCCGCCCGTGCGAAACGTCACGACGCCATTCGTGTACGGCGTCCAGCGGAACCAGATCGAGTTGCCGGGATCCAATTCATTGGTTTCAGAAGTCGCAGCGCGTGTGGTGCCGCCCGCGCTGCCGACGGAACCAATGATCATTTGCGCGTTGGAAAAATTATCGTTGGTCGCCGCTGGCGCCGGTGTCGCGGCATCGGTCAAAGTGATGTCATCGAGATACCAGCCTTCACGCGTCACTGTGCTGTCGCTTGTGAATTCAAACGTGAGTGTCTGCGTGGCGCCGACGAAAGATTCCAAACTTAAGTTCACAAGCGTCCAATTCGTTTGCGACACATCGCTCGCCCACAGTTCCGTGTTGCCGACGAGAACATGAGCGAAGTCGTAACTGGGTTCGATGCTCGGCAGTTTGTGCCAAAAGCTCAGCGTCGCGTTCGTGTAGCCCGCAAGGTCAATCGTACGCGTGAGGTAAGCGGTCATGTAGTTGGTGTAAGCAGGATTCGCAGTCGTGCCGACGTAGCCGAACGCCGCACAGTACGCTTTGAAGCTGCCGCTGTGGGTGCCTTCACCACCGAACGCCGAATTCACAACGCCCCAGTAGGCGGGCGTACCGGCGGGATTGCCGTCGCCGACGATCCAGTTCGTCAGTCCTGATTCGAAGCTCTCGACAAAATTGGTCGTTGTGGCCGAAGCACTCCATGGCGCTGCCGTGAGCACAGCGAGAAGTAACGGGAACACGCGGCGGCACAGACGAAATTTCACAGTCGCGCAGTGTGGCCAAACCGCGCACCAAGACCAAGTCAGTTTTGCATTTCGACCAATGATGCGCCGCGTGAGATTCGTCCATTGCTGCGGGCCGCGAGCGAGGCTACTTTCCGCGCCTGAATCACCGACGAATGAAGTGTCTGGTTTCACTTTTTATTTTTTTGGTCGCAGCGTTGCTTCACGCGACGGCCGCGTCGATCGATTACGGGCGCGACATTCTCCCGATTCTTTCCGACAAGTGCTATCACTGCCACGGCCCGGATGAAAAAGCGCGCAAGGCCAAGCTGCGGCTCGATGTGAAAGAAAGCGCGTTGCGCACGAAGGAACCGATCATCGTTCCCGGCAAGAGCAGCGAGAGTGAATTGGTAAGCCGCATCACCACGACAAACCTCGATGACAAAATGCCGCCGCCGGACTCGAACCGCTCACTCACGCCGAAGCAGATTGAGTCGCTCACGAAGTGGATCGATGAAGGCGCTAAGTGGGGACAGCATTGGGCCTTCGTGCCGCCGAAGAAGCCGGCCGTTCCAAAAATCCAAAATGGGAGTCTGAGAATTCAGAACCCGATTGACGCATTCATCGCCGCGCGTTTGCAGAAAGAGAAGTTGCCGCAGTCGCCGGAAGCAACGCGCGAACGCTGGTTGCGCCGCGTCAGTTTCGATCTGACCGGCTTGCCGCCCACACTCGAAGAGATCGACGGCTTCCTCGCCGACACTTCGACGAATGCTTTTGAAAAAGTCGTGGACCGATTGCTGGCGTCGTCGCGTTTCGGTGAGCGGATGGCGACAGAGTGGCTGGACCTCGCGCGATTTGCCGACACGCATGGCTATCAAATGGATCGGTTCCGTCCCGTGTGGCCGTATCGCGACTGGGTCATCAAATCCTTCAATCAGAATTTGCCATTCGATCGGTTCGTTACGTGGCAGGTCGCGGGCGACTTGCTGCCGAACGCCACGAAAGAGCAGCGACTGGCGACGGCATTCAATCGACTGCATTGCCAAAATGAAGAAGGCGGCGTGGTGGAGGAAGAGTATCGCGTCGCATACGTCGTGGACCGCGTGAACACTTTCGGCACGGCGTTCCTCGGACTCACGACCGAGTGTACGCGCTGTCACGATCACAAATACGATCCGCTCACGCAGAAGGATTTTTATTCGCTCTCCGCGTTTTTCCAGAACATCGATGAATCGGGACAGACGAGTTACTTCACTGATGCAACGCCGGTTCCCGCCCTGCTGCTCTCGACGGACGAGCAGGACAAAAAACTGGCTGAGTTGGAAAAAAAGATTGAGGCGAAGGAAAAAGAACTCGCGTCGATCAGCGATGGCCCAAAAGCGGCGTTCAAGGATTGGCTGACTGGCAGTCGAAGCAATGACTTGCAAAGCTTCGTCGCGCTCATGGCGACGAACCATCTCATCGGTTACTTCACCTTCGATGAGATCATCTCAAACAAAGTCGCGAACCTGGCGGGAAAAGAATCCGCGCGCGTGTATGAGAATCCTCAGCTCATTCCGGGAAAAATTGGCAACGCTGCCGAACTCACGGGCGAAAATGGTTTCAGCTTCGGCAGGCTTGCACCTTTCAATCGCGCCGATGCCTTCACGCTTTCTCTGTGGCTACAAACACCTTCGCACGCGCCGCGCTTTGTGGTGGCGCATCACAGCCGCGCGCCCATCGACGCGGGCAGTCGCGGCTACGAATTGTTGCTCGAAGATGGCCGCGTCGCGTTTGGGCTGCACCACATGTGGCCGGGCAATTCCTTGAAGGTAGCGAGCAACGCCAAGCTTCCGACCAACGAATGGGTGCACGTGGCGGTGACTTACGATGGTTCGAGTCGTGCGCGCGGTGTGAAAATTTTTATCAATGGCCAACCGGCTGCGACGGAAGTGATTCGTGATGGTTTGTCGAAAGACATCACTTACGGCGAAGAGCCGGAGCTAACCATCGGCTATCGCTTTCGCGACAATGGATTCAAGGGTGGCCGCGTTGATGATTTCAAAGTTTTCAGTCGCGAACTCGCGCCGATCGAAGTCGCAGATGCGGCGGGTCGCACGAGTTTGAGCAATCTTCTCGCGAACTCTGGCACCAAGCTCGCTGCACAGCATGACGCGCTCTTCGAATATTTCGTCGCGAACGTGTATGCGCCAGCGCAACAGGCGAAGAAGGAGTTGCACGCGTTGCGCGACGAACAGCGAAAGTTTGTCAATCCCATCCCGGAGATCATGACGATGCGCGAAATGCCACAGCCCAAGCCGGCTTACATTTTAAAACGAGGCGCTTACGATGCGCACGGCGAACGTGTTTCGGCCAACACGCCCGCGGTGCTGCCGGCGTTTCCGAAAGGCCAACCCACGAACCGGCTCGGTCTCGCGAAGTGGTTGCTGCAACCGGATCATCCGCTGATGGCGCGCGTCACTGTGAATCGTTTTTGGCAGATGATATTTGGCAAAGGCATCGTGGAAACGAGCGACAACTTCGGTTCACAAGGCGCGCAGCCAACACATCCGGAGTTGCTCGACTGGTTGGCCGTCGATTTCTCGGAACACGGCTGGGACGTGAAGCGTTTCATCAAGCAACTCGTGCTCAGCGCCACGTATCGGCAATCGTCGAAGGCCTCGGGGGAATTGCTCGCGCGCGATCCGCAGAACGATCTCCTCGCGCGCGGCCCTTCGCGCCGACTGAGCGCTGAGATGTTGCGCGACGCTGCGCTGTTCGAAAGCGGATTGCTCGTCGAGAACATCGGCGGGCCGAGTGTGAAGCCTTATCAGCCTGACGGCCTTTGGGACATCGCAATGGGCAAACCGGCTTACGGTCAAGGTCATGGTGATGATTTGCACCGGCGCAGTCTCTACACATTTTGGAAACGCACCGTGCCGCCGCCCACGATGATGACGTTCGACGCCGCCGACCGGAGCTATTGCACCGCGCGCCGGCAACAGACCAGCACACCGTTGCAGTCCCTCGCGCTGATGAATGACACGCAATTCATCGAAGCGGCGCGAATGCTGAGCCAGCGCATGTTGAAGGAAGCCGGCGCGAATGTGGTCGAACGCGTCACATGGTTGTTCCGCACGGTGTCCGGTCGCAGGCCGACGGCGAGGGAATTGTCCGTGCTCCAACAAATGTTCGACGAACAAAAACAGTTGTTCGCTTCCGATGCAGCGTCTGCCGAAAAACTTTTGAAAGTGGGCGAAGCCAAGTGCGATGCCTCACTCGACAAAACCGATCTCGCCGCCGGCACAGTGCTCGCCAACGCGCTGCTGAATCACGATGAATTTGTGATGAGGCGCTGAGCGCGCTCTCATGCGCGCGCTCGACATCGAGGACAACATCGAAACCTGCGTTACGCATTGAAAGCGGACAACCAGCAGATTCTCTTTTTCTACATGGGGAAGAACACGCCGGAACGCAAAGATTACATCATGGAGAATCTTGTCGTGACGGTGGAGGAGTGAGCGACACCGCCTTCGGAAAATAATCTTTGACCCTCGTTGCGTGATCTCGAAAGCTGGAACGCAGCCTATGAAACCAGCAATGCTCTTTTCAGCGATTGCGCTTGCGTTCGCCGTTCATGCTCAGACTTTTTCCACGATCAAGAACTTCGGCATTCCCACCAACATCATCGATGGCGAGGCGCCGCTCGCGGGGGTCGTGTCGGGTGGTGGAGCGCTCTACGGGACAACTCAAAATGGTGGCGACTCAAGTGATGGAATAATCTTCAAGGTAAATCCAGACGGGACGGGTTACACGGTGCTCAGGAGTCTTACCGACAACGATGGCGCATACCCTTATGCCGGCCTCGTTTTGAGCGGAAACACGCTGTATGGCGTGGCAGACTCCCGTGGCAATCCTGGCACCGGAACGCTTTTCAAAATGAACACGAACGGATCGGGTTATACGGTGCTCAAACATTTCTCTGGCATTGATGGCGAGAATCCGGATGCGGATTTGTTGCTGCACAGCAATACCCTTTACGGAACGACAATTTTCGGCGGCAGTTCTGGAAATGGAACGATCTTCAAGATCAATACGGACGGATCGGGCTTCTCGGTGCTCAAGCAATTGGGCGGAAGTGCTGGCGCGAACCCGAGCGCCGGTCTGGTGTTGAGTGGCACCACGCTTTACGGAACGACGCAGGGTGGCGGCACTTCCGGGGATGGAACCGTCTTCAAAGTCGATACGAGCGGATCGGGCTACACAGTTTTGAAAAGCTTTTCTGCAAACCCGGATCCTTCCACGGGATATTTCACCAACAGTGACGGAGCATTTCCGAGCGGGCGACTCGTGTTGAGCGGAAACACACTCTTCGGCACGGCGTCACAGGGCGGTCCTTCGGGTAATGGGACGGTGTTCCGGATCAACACAGATGGATTGGGCTTCACAGTGCTCAAGCGTTTCACGGGTGGCGACGGCGCCTTTCCCTACGCAGGCTTGGTGTTGATCGGGAACATGCTCTACGGGACGACCGCGGTTGGCGGCAGTTCGAACAGAGGAACGATATTTCAATTGAACACAAATGGATCGAGCTTCACGGTGCTCAAACATTTCACTGGGAGCGACGGCGGGAGTCCTTTCGGGAGCCTTGTGTTGAACGGCACTGCCCTCTACGGCACGACGCAAAATGGCGGCACCTTAAACGAAGGAACAGTGTTCAAACTGGACATTAGCGCGGCGTTCCACATTCCAATTACGATCGCGAAGTCAGGAAATGGCATGGTTCTCACTTGGACCAATACCTCCGTTGGGTTGCAATCCAGCCCCGTCGTGACCGGTCCTTACACGAACATTCCGAACGCGACTAGTCCCTATACTAACAGCCTTTCCGAATCCCAACGGTTTTTTTTCCTCGCGCCGCATTGATACCGCCGCTTCGTTTACAAGAACGACGAGATGTACAACCTCATGCGCGCGCTCGACATCGAGGACAACATCGAGCACCTGCGTTACGACAAGGTGATTCTCGCCACCGACGCCGATGTGGATGGCCTGCACATTCGCAATCTGCTCATCACCTATTTCTTCAAGTTCTTCGAGCCGCTCGTGCACGACGGACACCTCTACGTGCTGGAGACGCCGCTCTTCCGCGTGCGCACCGGAAAGTCCGGCTCTCACCAGCAGGAGACGATTTATTGCTACAGCGAGTCCGAGCGCGACGCGGCGGCGGCGAAGCTCGGCGGCAAGCCGGAGATCACGCGCTTCAAAGGACTGGGCGAAATTTCCCCGAACGAGTTCAAGCAATTCATCGGCAAGGAAACGCGCCTGAGCCAGGTGGAATACGCGCCCAAGGTGGACAGCCAGCAGATCCTCTCCTTCTACATGGGCAAGAACACGCCCGAGCGCAAAGACTACATCATGGAGAATTTGGTCGTGACGGTGGAGGAGTGAGGAGTGTCTCGCTCTCCGTTTACGAGCAAACCACTATTTCCTCAATCGGTAGAACCGTGCGTTTCCAGAGAACGCGTTCGTAACAAAATTCGAGCCGCCAATCGTGACTGGCACCGGGAACACAGGAAACCAGTTTGTTCCGCCAACGTCGATTGAGGATTCGAGAATGAATCCAACCGCGGACGTTGGCCACGAGAACATCACTTGGTTAGCAGAGGGATTCAAAGACAGTTTCGGTGGTGGAGGCCGTGTGGTCCGTATCGTGTGATTCGCCGCATCTGTTATGAAAAGGTATCCTTCACGGTCAAGCGCAATGCCGCTTGGGTCATTGAATCGAGCGACGCTTCCTGTTCCGTCAGTACTCCCGTGATTTCCCGATAGACCAGCGAGTGTCGTGACAACACCAGCGGACGTGACCTTTCGAATCGTCGCGTTGCCGGTGTCCGCAACAAAGATGTTTCCATCCGCGTCAACTGTAACGCCTAACGGGTTCGAAAAGCGTGCCGCTGTTCCGACTCCGTCAGCAGCCCCTCCACTTCCGGGGAAACCTGCAAGAGTGGATACGACGGCGGTGGGCGTGATTTTCCGAATCGTCGCGTTTGCGCTATCGGCAACGAAAACATTCCCCGCAACGTCAGTCGCCAGCCCCCACGGCGAGTTGAAGCGCGCGGCATTGCCTGTCCCGTCAGCAGTTCCCAAATTGTTCAACGATCCAGCGAACGTCGTAACGAGGCCGGCAGGCGTAATTTTGCGAATCAGGACGTTGCTGAGATCCGAGACGTAAACATTTCCGCTGGAATCAACCGCTATTCCCGCAGGATGATCGAATCGAGCATTGTTGCCCAACCCATCCGCGCTGCCAAAATTGCCGGCCAGACCAGCAAGCGTCGTAACGACTCCACTTGGTGTGATCTTGCGGATCGTCGAGTTCACAAAATCTGCCACGTAAACATTGTTTGATGAGTCAAGGGCGAGCGCGATTGGATTGTTAAATCGGGCGTCCATCCCGGTTCCGTCGGCTGAACCGGCGTTGCCGGCTTTTCCGGCGAACGTGGTCACGAGACCCGCGGCAGTTATCTTTCGGATGACCTGATTCGCTGGATCAGCCACAAAAATGTTGCCCGCAGAATCCACCGCCGCACTCAACGGATTGCTAAAACGCGCCGCACTTCCGAAACCATCGGCGCTACCCTTTCCAGCACATTGGGATCCTAAGCTTAGAATTCCACGTGGACAAGTTGTCGCG
>JADMIO011385323.1_pt1 | contig 69235 bp, 58 predicted proteins | sample 8958161 | NCBI WGS metagenome assembly JADMIO01 (sample SAMN16585339, study PRJNA669376) | soil metagenome | isolation source: Crop rotation soil | place: USA: Cullars Rotation, Alabama | collected 2011 | reverse complement strand
GACGGGATGATGGGGTGACAGGCGGCGGTTGGGGCTCGCGACGAGAAGGCTTGTTGGGTTGAAACAGGAGGAAACGGAGGAAACGGAGGAATGAGGAGAGGGGGAGGACAAGGTGACGGGATGATGGGGTGACAGGCGGCGGTTGGGGCTCGCGACGAGAAGGCTTGTTGGGTTGAAACAGGAGGAAAGGGAGGAAACGGAGGAATGAGGAGAGGGGAACGACAAGGTGACGGGGTGATGGGGTGACAGGCGGCGGTTGGGGCTCGCGACGAGAAGGCTTGGGTTGAGTTGAAACAGGAGGAAAGGGAGGAAACGGAGGAATGAGGAGAGGGGGCGACAAGGGGACGGGATGATGGGGTGACAGGCGGCGGTTGGGGCTCGCGACGAGAAGGCTTGTTGGGTTGAAACAGGAGGAAACGGAGGAAACGGAGGAATGAGGAGAGGGGGAGGACAAGGTGACGGGATGATGGGGTGACAGGCGGCGGTTGGGGCTCGCGACGAGAAGGCTTGTTGGGTTGAAACAGGAGGAAACGGAGGAAACGGAGGAATGAGGAGAGGGGGAGGACAAGGTGACGGGATGATGGGGTGACAGGCGGCGGTTGGGGCTCGCGACGAGAAGGCTTGTTGGGTTGAAACAGGAGGAAACGGAGGAAACGGAGGAATGAGGAGAGGGGGAGGACAAGGTGACGGGATGATGGGGTGACAGGCGGCGGTTGGGGCTCGCGACGAGAAGGCTTGTTGGGTTGAAACAGGAGGAAAGGGAGGAAAGGGAGGAAAGGGAGGAAGAGGAGATTTGGGTTCCAGGGCCAAGAACCACGGGCGTGATGCGAAACAGTTCCCAGGAGTGGCAGAATCAATTTTTACAAAATCGTACCTCGAAGAATCATGATTCTGTACCCAATGATTTTGTGTTCAAAAAGCTGCGCGGGCTGCGTGGGTCGATAGAGATGGAGCGAGATTACGACTGGCCGATTCTTTGATCCGCGCGCAGACTCGAGGCATGAAGATGGCCATCGGCTCGGATCACGCGGGCTTTGCGTACAAAGGACGGATCATCGAATTGCTCACGGCGCTGGGGCACGACGTTCGCGATTTCGGCACCCACTCGGAAGCACCGGTCGACTACCCGATCTACATCGCACCCACGGCGGAAGCGGTGGCCCGCGGAGAATGCGAACGGGGCATCGTGCTGGGCGGCTCCGGCAACGGCGAACAGATCGTGGCCAACAAGGTGCGCGGGATCCGCTGCGCGCTGTGCTTCAGCCTCGACACCGCGCGCTGGGCGCGCCTGCACAATGACGCCAACATGATGGCCATCGGGCAGCGCACCGTCGCCGTGGAGCTGGCTCTGGAAATGGTGCGCACGTGGCTCGACACCGGGTTCGAAGGCGGGCGCCACGTGCCGCGCGTGCAGGGCATTGCGGCGGTGGAATGCCATGCCGGGGCCCACGAGCAGACGGTGGTCATCCGCCCCGAGCACCTCAATCAACGGGGCACGCTCTTCGGGGGCTACATGATGCAATGGGCGGACGAGATCGCGTTCGTGGCCGCGTCGCTGAAGTTTCCCCAGGCCTGCTTCGTGACCCGCCGGGTGGAGGCCTTCGACTTCACCGCCCCGGTGCACAACGGGGACATCGTGAAAATCTACAGCCACGTAGATTCGGTGGGCAGCAGTTCGTGCAAGGTATCGGTCTCGGCGCGCAACGCCCGCAGCCACGCCACGGTCTTCAGCACCGTCGCCATCATGGCCCACATCGGGGCCGATGGAAAAAAGGCGCCGATTCCTCGGTAAGGCGTGGATTTGGCGCTTCGCGCGTTTGCTTTTCCCATCGTGCGACGGAGCGCCCGATCCACCCACGCTTGATCGCTACGGCAGCCGGAACAGCTGCTTTGTCACCGGGCACTTCAACTCCGTGCCCGACGGGAGCCCGCGCGCATCGATGGGATTTGCCTCAGGGGCGTAGGGACTGCGCACAAAACCTTCCGCGTCAGCCTTGTTGAGGAATGCGACCGGCAGGACCCTCTCGGCGACGGGCCGATGGTCGATACGCCGCACGGTGACGAGGATGTAAAGCAATTGCGAGACGCGGGCCTTGCCATCCTCGTGGATATCCTTCCGCATGCCGCCCAGAAGGACGGTGTCCCCCGAATACAAGCTGAGATTCGCGTTTAGTTTATTGGTCGAGAACAGTGGCTGGAGAATCGTGTCCGCCGGAGTTTTGACGGGCGCAAGATCGTGGAGGGTCATGTCCGCTCCGACGCCGCGTCCGTTGCGAAGAGGCACGGGCTGGCCGTCGCTGGCCCGCATGTAGCCCTCCAGTTTGACGACCTGCGGAATGACTTGAAGCTCGATGACTCCTTCATTGGAGGCTCGGGGCGCGACTTCCAAAGTGACGCCGATATTCCGCGTCTCGAACGCGGTCGGGGTAATGATCCTGGACCCTTTGTCGAATTCGAACTCGGTCGGGTAACGAAATTCCCGGATGATTTCGATGGAGGCTCGCTGTCCCGTCCTGGTGGTGACCCGCGGCGCGGAAAGAAGGTTCAGGCCTTTCGCTTCGTGGAGCTTTTTGAGCAGGCGCGCCGCGGCGTCCGGCGCCAGAATGGCGTCCACCCCGGGCGCAATGGCCTGCTCATGCGCGGGCGGCCTCGCGCCTGCCCTGCCATCCGGCTCGAAGGCCACAGTCGCGGACAGGAGACCCAATCGTTTCGCCTCCTCTTCCGGAATCTCGAAGAATTTCGATTCGATCTCGATGATGGTTTCCTTCGCGACCTTCGGCATTGGCTCGTTGGCCGGGGGAGCGGGCTGATCCGCGGCAGGCGGGGCAACGTTGGGGGCCTGCGGGTGAAGGGTGGCTGCCCCCAAGACAAATGAACTGACGGCGAAAGCGATAGTGCGGAGGGCATTCATAGGCGATTTTTCCGGGACACGAGAGCTTGAGCAAAGGCGGGTTGGAGGGGCAAAGGCGAGGGTAAAAAGTTTTTGGGTGAATGCGAACATGACCTTCGCAGGGAGGAGGCCCGCGGCGCTGGACGCGGTTGCAATTACACCCCAAATCCCACCGCCACGCTGGTCTCCCGCGTCTTCGATCGTCATAGTACAGCCACGATGAGCTCCCAGTCCATTTCGCGCGCGACCGAAGCAGATATTCCCGAGCTGGTGCGATTGACCGCGGCTTGCGTCGCGAAAATGCGCTCCGAGGGCATCGAGCAGTGGGATGAGGTCTATCCCGCGGAAAGCGATCTGCGCCGCGACATCGCGGCGCAGGCGGTCTGGGTGTTGCGCGAGGGCGGCCGCATTGCCGGGTGCCTGACTTTTGACGACACGCTCGATCCCCTGTGGGCGGAGATTCCGTGGCAGCACACCGCGGCGCCGATCGCGGCGGTGCATCGCGTCATGGTCGCGCCGGCGGACCAGGGCCGGGGACTGGCGCGGAAACTGATGGCGTTTGCGGAAGCCGAAGCGAAGCGGCAGGAGTTCAAAACGATCCGCCTGGATTCATTTCTGCAGAATCCGGCGTCGATGGCGCTCTACGAAAAGCTGGGCTACACGAAAGCCGGCACGGCGAAGATGCGGAAAGGACTGTTTGCCGGCTTCGAGAAGTCGCTCATGGTGCCGACGGAGGAGTGGCCGAAGCCGGAGCCGCGGGAGCTTTCCGGACGCTTTTTCAGGCTCGTGCCGCTCGATCTCGACGCGCATCTCGATGAGCTATTCGCCATCTCGCACTCGAGTCCCGAAGCGCGGGAAATCTGGCGTTACCTGCCGTGGGGACCGTTCGTCAGCATCGCGGAGATGCGGGAATGTTTGCACGGGTTCAAGTCCCAGCCCGGGATCATCCCGTTGGCCGTCCTCCACCAAGCCACAGGCCGTGCCGTGGGCAGCCTCTCGCTGATCAACGTCCGGCCGGAACATGGCGTGGCAGAAATCGGATTCGTGTGGTTTGGTCCCGCGGCGCAGGGGACCAAGGCCAATACGGAAGCCAACTCCCTTTTGCTGCGCCACTGTTTCGAAGATCTCCGCTATCGACGAATGGAATGGAAGTGCAATGCGGACAACGAGCGCAGCCGGCGGGCGGCCGTGCGGCTCGGCTTTCGTTACGAAGGAACATTCCGCCAGCACATGGCGGTGAAGGGACGCAATCGCGACACGGATTGGTTTGCGATGCTCGACTTCGAGTGGCCGCGGGCGCGGGGGGAGTTGGAGCGTGGTTTGTACGGGAGTGAATCGGAGAGGTGGGGGTGAGGGAGGGGGGGACATCCAACCTGGCGGAGCCGGAACCAAGAACGCAGAGGGCGGCTTGCGTGGCGGAGGCCCGAGGAACAGCCCACTCCGATTAAACGCAGAGAAGAAGTGAGTAGAGGATGGACCGGAGGGCGCGGCTCGCCCGAGGTCACCAACCACCGCCAGCACCTCAACCGCCATCTCGGAGGGATGCTCCGCGCCGCTTTTCCGGACGACGGATTTTGGGAAGGAGGAGAAGAGCAGGAACCAAGAACGCAGAGGGTGACTGGGGGGCGGAGGCCCAGGGAACAACCCACTCCAATTTACCGCAGAGAAGAAGTGAGTAGAGGATGGACCGGAGGGCGCAGAGGGATGCTCCGCGCCGCTTTTCCGGACGACGGAGTGAATCGGAGAGGTGGGAGGGGAGGGAGCGGGGAACATCCAACATCCAACATCCAACATCCAACATCCAACATCCAACACCCAACACCCAACATCCAACATCCAATATCGCGGCAGGCGGGGGGCTACTCTCCGCGGACGACGACGAGGTCGCTGGGGTGCAACTGACACCAGACTTTGTCGCCCTTGTGGAAGGTTTCCTCCGTGGCGCATTCGTTGGCGACGACGGCGGTGAGTTCGAGGCCGCCGCTGGTTTTGAGGCAGAGCTCGTCGAGGGCACCTTTGAAAAGTTCGTCGTCGATCTCGACTTCGAAGACGTTTTCGCCGGCCGGCTTTGAGGCCTTTTGCAGGTTGATCTTTTCCGGGCGAATGGAGACGAGCAAATCCTTGCGGCCAGCCAGCGCGCCATCGCTGGGAATGAGGACTTCGACGTCCGGACTGAGGCAGAGGCGGGTGAAGTTCCCTTCGTCCGCGACCACCCTGGCTTCGAAGATATTGGCCTGCCCGATGAAGTTGGCGACAAAGGTGGTGCGCGGCGCGTGATAGATATCCGCGGAATCGCCAAGTTGCTCGATGCGTCCCTTGTTGACGACGGCGATGCGGTCGGACATGGTGAGCGCCTCCTCCTGGTCGTGGGTCACGAAGACGAAGGTGATGCCGAGTTTTTTTTGCAGACGCTTGAGCTCGACTTGCATGGCGTGGCGCAGCTTGGCATCGAGCGCGGAGAGAGGCTCATCGAGGAGCAACACCTTGGGCCGGCAGACGATGGCCCGCGCCAGAGCCACGCGCTGCCGCTGGCCACCGGAAAGCTGGCTGGGTTTGCGCGACTCAAATCCTTCGAGGGAAACGAGCGCGGTGACTTCCTTGACGCGCTCGGCGGCTTCGAGTTTCGGCACCTTCTGCATCCGCAGGCCAAAGCCGATATTCTCGCGCACGGTGAGGTGCGGAAAGAGGGCGTAGCTTTGGAAGACCTGGTTGACACTGCGCCGATAGGGCGGCTGGTGAGTGACGTCCTCCCCATTGATCCAGACCGACCCTTCGGTCGGGGTCTCGAAACCGGAGATCATGCGCAGGACCGTGGTCTTGCCGCAGCCTGAGGGGCCGAGCAGGGTCAGGAATTCGCCGGCCTTGATGGAGAGATTGATGTCCTGGGTGGCGACGAATCCGCCAAAGCGTTTCGTGACGTTTTTGAGTTCGACCATTTGGTCCATGTGGCTAGGAGAGGCCACTGAACCAATTCAGCCGTTGGGGAACAAGGTTGATGTTGATCTGCTTGGTTTCGAGGTAGGCCTCGAGGCCGAAGGTGCCCAGCTCGCGTCCGATCCCGCTTTGTTTGTAGCCGCCCCATGGGGCCTCGTTAAACGTGGGGTGGTAGGTGTTGAGCCAGGTGATGCCCGCCCGGAGACCGCGCAGCACGCGCAGGCCCTTGCCTTGATCGCCGGTGAAGACCCCGCCCGCGAGGCCGTAGATGGTGTCGTTCGCGAGCCGCAGTGCTTCCTCCTCGGTGTCGAAAAGTTGCACCACCTGCACGGGTCCAAAGATTTCTTCGCGCACGATTTTCATATCCGGGCGCGTGTTTTCAAAAATAGTCGGCGCCACGAAATTACCCTTGCCGAGAGGACCGTCGGTGAGGCGTCCGCCCCCGCAGAGCAAGCGCGCGCCCTCCACCTTGCCGACTTCGATGTAGGCCAGGACCCGATCCATATGGTGGGGCGTGATCAGGGGGCCCATCTCCGTCCTGGGGTCGAGCCCGTCGCCCACGACGATCTTCGAGCTGGCTTCCGCGAGGCGGGGAAGGAATTTGTCCGCCAGCTTTCGCTCGAGGATGAGACGCGAGCCGGCGCTGCACACCTCACCCTGCCCGGCAAAGATGGCGAACATCGCGAATTCGAGCGCCACGTCAAAATCGGCATCGGCAAAGACGATGCAGGGGGACTTTCCGCCGAGCTCGAGGGTCACTTTTTTGACGTTGCCGGTGGCGGCCGCCATGATCTTGCGACCGGTCACGGTGCCCCCCGTGAAGGCAATCTTGTCGACGTGCCCATGGGCCGCGAGGGCGTGGCCGGCGGTGGGGCCGGGACCAAGGAGCAACTGGGCGGCACCCGCCGGGAAACCGGCCTCGGCAATGAGCTTGAACAATTCGATGGCGGTGAGCGGCGTCGTTTCGGCGGGCTTGAGGATACAGCAATTTCCCGCGGCCAGCCCGGGGGCCAGCTTCCAGGCCGCCATGAGCAGCGGGTAGTTCCAGGGAATGATCTGTCCGCAAACTCCGATCGGCTCGCGCACCACCATGCTCTGGATGGCCGGGTCACTGACTTCGAAGGTTTGCCCGAGCGGCTTGGTGATCAGCCCGGCGTAATAACGAAAACAGGAGGCCGCGTCCGCCACGTCAAATTTCGCCTCGCGCAGCGGCTTGCCGTTATTGCGCGTCTCGAGTTCCGCGAGGGCGTCCGCATGTTTGTCGATCAAGTCGGCCAGCTTGAAAAGGTAGCTGGCGCGTTCGGGGGCGCGCATGCGCGGCCAGGGGCCTTCGTCGAAGGCCTTTCGCGCATGCGCAATGGCTGTTTCGGCGTCGCGTTCGCCGCCATCGGCCACGACGGCCAGCAGCTCGTTGTTCGCGGGGTTGAGAATTTCGCGCGTCCGTCCATCGCAGGCTTCCACCCACGCGCCGTTGAGAAACATCGGGAGCGTTTTCATGGAGAATGGTTCTTCCCCAAATGTCGCCCGCCCTGAAGGGATGGCAAGTGGAGACGGGCACCGGGATGGGAAGGATACGACCCAGGGGAGGCACGCGTCCCATCCCGCATCCGCGTCCGGCCACGACGGGCGACGAACGAATGACGATCAACGTCCGCTACGCTTTGCCGCTCAGGCCGAAGGCCTCGTGGGCGAGGATGGCGGCTTCGTTGATCTTCGATTCGTCGATGATCACGGCGGTCTTGATCTCGCTGGTCGAGATCATCTGGATGTTGATCCCGCCGGCGCTCATGGCCTCGAACAGCTTGGCCGCCACGCCGCTGTGCGAACGCATGCCGATGCCGACGATGCTGAGCTTGGCGATGCCCTCCTCGGTGACGATTTCCTTGGCGGCGATGTCCTTGATCGCGCTCTCCAGAGCCTTCTTGGTTTTGGCCAGCTCGTCCTTGTTGAGGGTGAAGGAGATGTCGTTGGTGTCGCCGACGCTATCGCTCTGGACGATCATATCGACGCTCAGGTTGGCGCCGGCGAGAGCGCCGAAGATCTTGGCGGCGGTGCCGGGCCGGTCGGGCACCTGGCGGATGGTGACCTTGGCCTGGTTCTTTTCGATTGAGACGCCACGCACGACGACGTTTTCCATATTCTTGGTCTCCTCTTTGACAATGGTTCCGGGGTTGTTGTTGAAAGAACTGCGCACCTCGAAGATCACGCCGAATTTCTTGGCAAACTCGACGGAGCGCGACTGCATGACCTTGGATCCGCTGGAGGCCATCTCGAGCATCTCGTCGTAGCTGATCTCCTCGATTTTCTTCGCGTTCGGCACGACGCGCGGATCGCAAGTATAGACGCCATCCACGTCGGTGTAGATCTGGCAGACGTCGGCCTTGATGGCCGCGGCGATGGCAATGGCGGTCAGGTCGCTGCCTCCGCGTCCGAGCGTGGTGATGCGGCCATCCGTCGTCTCGCCCTGGAAACCGGCGACGATGACGATGTTGCCGTTCTTGAGATGGGCGTGAATTTGCTTGGGGGTGATGTTCGCGATCTTGGCCTTGGTATGGACGCCATCGGTAATGATCCCGGCCTGCGCCCCCGTGAGCGAAACCGCCTTTTTGCCCAAGCCGTGAATGGCCATGGCCGTGAGGGCGATAGTCGTCTGCTCGCCCGTGGCGAGGAGCACATCCATCTCACGCTCGGCGGGATTGGGCGAAACTTCCTTGGAGAGCTTGATGAGATTGTCGGTCACGCCGCTCATCGCCGAGACGACCACGACGACATCGTGCCCCGCCTCCTGGGTCGCGATCACGCGGCGCGCGACGTTAAGGATGCGTTCTGGGTTGCCGACGGAGGTGCCGCCGTATTTTTGAACGATGAGGCTCATCGGAAAAGGGGTGGGAAATTGGCGGGCGGCGGCGGGGTTGTCAACCGTTGAAGCGGGAGGGGGCTCTGGCCGGCGCCGGGCATCTTCTTGCTCTTCCTCTGCTCCTACGACTGAGGGGAGGAAGAGGAAGAGGAAGAGGAAGAGTCCTTCACCATCCCTAGCGGCGCTGGAGGCCGATGGGAGCCCAACCGACCTTGAGTTTGCGGCCGTTCTGCGTGGCGCGGAAGTGAAGAGCTCCATCGGGCATCGCGGCCAGATGGCATTCGATCGTCGGCCCCGGCTCGACGCCGCGGACCATAAATGCCCCGAGAGGACTGGGCTCCAGGCTGCCGCCGCCCTCGCCCTGCTGGAGCGCGATGCGGGCCTCGGCGCCGGTGGCTTTCCAGGGAAATGATCCTTGGGCCGGCAATTTCGCGCCGGCCGCCATGACGATGCCGCCTTCCTCGCCGTCGATGGTGAGCAGGATAGGGCGCTGGAGAAACCCGGATTGATGAACTTCCAGCTGCACGCCGCAGCCGGTCAGTTCGCCCGACCAGGCCTCGATGGTCGCGGCGGCGGCGTTCTTCATTTCCGGCGGGGCATCCTCGGCGGCGGCTGCTTCCCGCAGGACGCGAATGGCGTCGTCGGTGAGACCGGCCTGCTGGAGGACCTGGGCGTAATTCCAATTGATGCGTTTTGAGTACTGGCCGCTTTCGACCTTGGGTTTGATGACGCTGACCAACTTCTCAAAGTCCTTGGCCTCGCCGAGCGCGGCGGTGTAATGCAGGAGCACATCTTCCGTTTCCGGCGCGAGGGCGTAGGCCTGCTCGGCCCATTTCACGGCACGCTTCGCGTCGCCGCGCGTCCGGGCGATGTTGCTGGCGAGGACATACGCCATCCAGGATTTGCGCTGCTCGCCGAAGTTGGCGAGTTCCTGTTCCTTCGCCGGATCGTGCTCGGTGTTGTGGAGGCCGAAGCGAATCCCCAGCGGCGCCTGGGCATTGGGATCGATCTCGAGCACGCGGTCGAGCGCGCGGCTCTCGCCTTCCTTGTCCGCCAGAGCATTGCAGACCTGGCCGAGAGCGAAGAATCCCCGGGGATCATCCGGGTGCTGTTCGGTGAATTTGGTGATCGTCGCCCTGGCCTCGTCCATTTTCCCCTGGACGCGATACGCGGCTGTGAGAGCGAACACGGTGCGCGGATCATCGGGTTGCAGAACGTGCGCGCGACGCAAGGCCTCGAGGCCGGGCTCCGGGGCGAAGCCTTGTTGCAGAAGCTGTTCGCCGTAGTTGAGCAATTGGGCGTGGTCGTTGCCCAGCTGCTGGATTTGCCGGGCCGCCATCTGGGCAAAGGTCGGCAGGTCCATGAAGATGGCGGAATTGGGGTCGTCGGCCTTGCGCAGCAGCTTTACGAGCTCCCGTAACTGCGTGAGCCCCTCGAGGGCGGTGCGATCCTCCGGGGCCAGTTCGAGCGCCTTCTTGAAGGCGGCGACTGCTTCGTCGCGCCGCTGGAGCATGGCCAGCACCACCCCCAGACTGTTCCAGATGGCCACGCCACGCGGGGCTTTTTCGGCGGCGGCGTTGAGAAGCTCGACCGCTCCTTCGTCGTCGCCCTCGAGCCGGGCGAGGGAGCCGCGATGGTAGAGGGCAAAGGCGGTATCGGGAAACTGGGAGTCGAAGCTCTCGAGGAGCTCGTAGGCACGAACGATCTCCGAGTTTTGAATGGCCTCGCCGAATTCATCGAGTTGCGCGGAAGCTTTCAGGAAGCGGGCCCACGGGTCGCCGGCCTCGGGGCCGAGCGCCTCGATGGCGTCGAGCAAATGATCCATTTCAAAGGGGTCGCGATGGGCGACGGCGGGATCGACATTGGCCGGCCAGGGAATGCGGCTGGGCAGGCCAAAAAAACCGAGTTCCCAGGAGGTGGAATCGATCCAAACGACGGAAGAGGCGGCGGGCGGCATGGGCAGGCGAAATAAAAGGGGCGCGCAGCATCGCGGCGGGGAAAGGGAGTGTCAACCGCCGGGGTGGATTTGGGGAGAGAAGGGAGAACGTTCCAACATCCAACGTCCAACACCCAACATCCAATGACAGAAGCGCTCACCCGGTTAGAGCTGCATGGAAGGCAGGCAGCAAAGAGGCCGGCGTGGCCAAATGAGGAGAAGGGAAAAAGATTTCGCTTGGCAGAAATGTATTTTCAGTAAATACTGAAAGTACGAAATGGAAAAGCAGCCGAGCCACTCCGCCACCTCCGAGGCCGCCCAGCTGGCGGCGGCGCGGGATGAGTTCGTCATGCAGTGGGGGGCGATCGGGAGCGCCTGGGGGATCAATCGGACGATGGCTCAGATCCATGCCCTGCTGATGATCGCCCCGCGCCCACTGACGACGGACGAGGTCATGGAAGAGCTGCAGATCAGCCGGGGCAACGCCCACACGAATCTGCGGGAGCTGGTCGGCTGGGGCCTGGTGAGGAGCGTCGTGCGCAAGGGCGAGCGCAAGGAGTATTTCGAAGCGGAGAAAGATGTCTGGAAGATGTTTTGCATCCTGGTCCGGGAAAGGAAGCGGCGGGAAATCGAGCCGGCGATCAACGTCCTCAAGGGGGTGATCGAGAAGTCGAGCGGATTGCGGTCCGCGGACGCGCGCACCTTCAACACGCAATCCAAGGCGCTGTGCGAGTTCATGGAGATGGCGGACGGGGTCTTGAGCAAAATCGCCCGGTCGGAGCAGAGCAGCATCGTGCCGTGGGCGTTGAAGTACCTGAAATGAAACGGCCCTTTTTTTGTCCATTACTTTCAGAACTTACTGAAACTTTGAAATCAATAGAAACAACAATATGAACTACATCGTCGGAACCTACACCCTCTACCTCGCCATCAGCGTCGCTCTCACCGTGTGGGTGGCGCGCACCCTGCACAAGAACGGCCGGGTCTTCCTGGTCGACGCTTTTCACGGCAACGAACCGCTCGCCGATTCGATCAATCACCTGCTCGTGGTCGGCTTCTACCTGATCAACATCGGCTACGTGACACTGGCCTTGAAGTACGGCGACAAGGCGCAGGACCTCCAGGGTTTGCTGGAAGCGCTGAGCACGAAAGTCGGCGCGGTGCTGCTCATCCTGGGCGGCATGCACTTCTTCAATCTCTACGTCTTTTCGAAGATGCGGAGGCGCGCCCTGCTGCATGGCGCACCGCCTCCCATTCCACCGCAGGCGCACATCCCCGTCGTGAGCTGACCCCCACCCCACCATGAAACAGCTCTACATCCTCTACGACAGCCACTGCGAACTCTGCCGGCGGTGCCGCATCTGGCTGGGGCGGCAGCCGGCCTACGTCGCGCTGGTCTTTCTCCCCTTCCAGTCGCCGCAGGCGGAATGCCGCTTTCCGGGCCTGCGCGATCTGCAACCCGAAAAGGAGATCGTCGTGATCAGCGATGCGGGGGAAGTGTGGCAGGGCGAGGCGGCGTGGGTGACGTGCCTGTGGGCACTGCGGGAGTACCGGGAATGGGCGCAGCGGCTGGCCCACCCGGCCCTGCTGCCCCTCGCCCGGCGGCTCTGCGAAATCGTTTCCACGCACCGCTACCAACTCTCGCACTGGCTGCGCGGAGGGCCGAGCAACGATGAGATTCGGGCAAGGTTGGAATCGCTGCCGGCGTCTGCCTGCCAGGGGGAAAGCTTCTGCAAACCGCGCTAGCCATGGAACGGGTTTCGCAATCAATCGCCGCAGCGTGGTTGGGGTCCGGGAACATTCGATGGGGCCGTTGGAGCTTGCTCACGCTGGTGGCGGTGGGCGGTTCCCTGCTGTACGGCGCGTCGCTGGCCCTCGTACTCACGGGCTGGAACGCGGCGGCGTCCGCGTTGTGGCTGGCACTGTCCGCCGGCCTGGCGTGGTTTGTTCTGATCCCAGCGCTCTGCTGGGTGGGCCGTGTGCGGCTCGCGCCTTGTATCGACGCCTGCCTCGTCACGATGGCGTGCGGGGAGATCGTGCTGGGGATCGGCGCCTTGATCAACACCGCGGCCTGGTGGAGTCGCGCAGCGTTGAACGGCGTGCAGATCAATTTCGCGATCGTCGGGTTGTCGAACGTGATCATGGCGCTCGTGCTCGCGCGCCGTCTGCGAGCATACGGCATGTCACCGGGTCGGGTTTGGGCCATCTGGATGGTGGCGCTCAACGGCAGCGGGGCGGCGTTCTTTCTCATCTTTCATCAATGGCTGCATCCCGTATGAAGCTGCCCCGAAATCCTTTCGCCATCGCAGGCTCGATTCGCCAATGCTGGCTCTTCGTCTACCGCATGCGCACGGAAGTCGCGCAGAAACTGTTGCCTGCTCCGCTGCAACCTGTCACCCGGCACGGGTTCGCGTTCATGAATATTGTCGTCTGCCGGCTGGAAGGGATACGGCCGGCGCCGCTGCCGTCCGCCATTGGGTTGGGCTACTGGCATGTCGCTTATCGATTGCACGTTCGGGCGCAGTCCGAAAATGGCCGTCCGCTCGAGGGCCTGCATTTCCTGCGCAGCGATTGTGACCGGTGGGTCGTCGCGCGGACCGGGAATGCTCTGACCGATTTTCGTTTTCACCGCGCAAGGATTCGCGTCGTCGCGACCGAGGAAGAGGTGAATGGGGTGATTGATTCCGTGGAGGCGCCGGCGCGGTTTCGCATCGATCGCCGCCGGGCGCCCGCGTTGAGCGAGGGCTCGCCTTTTGCCACGCTCGACGAAGCCGTCCAATTCCTGAAATACGAGCCCTATGGCCTCTCCGTGGAGAACGGAAACTCGCTGCAAGTCGTGCGCGTGCGGCGGGACGAGGCGGCGTGGCGCGCTCGTGTCGTCGCGGTGCCGGAGGCCACGTGGCAATTTCTGACCGGGCAGGAAGCGGCGCTGGAATTGTGTTACGAGGTCGAGCCGATCAATTACCTTTGGGAGCGCGGGCACTCCGTTCGCGTGGCGCCATGCGGATAGTCCTGACCGGGGCCACTGGTTTCCTGGGCCGTCCGCTCGTCGCGTATCTCGCGCACCTCGGATACGAGTGCATCGTGCAAACGCGCGACGTGGCCAAGGCCGCGACACTCGGTTGGCCACCCACGGCCGGGCTGGCGTCGTGCGATGACCTGCCAGCCGCGGATGTCGTCATCCATCTCGCCGGAGAAAGCCTCATCGGCTATTGGACGCCGCGAAAGCGGCGGGAGATTTTGGAGAGCCGCGTCGAGGGCACACGGCGACTCGTCGCCGCCATGCGAAGTGCGAAGACGCGGCCGCACACTCTCCTGGCCGCCTCGGCCGTCGGCATCTATGGGCATCGTCCGGGCGAACCGCTCGAGGAAACGGCCCCGCCCGACTCGCGAAATCGATTTCGAGCAGAGGTGTGTCGCGCGTGGGAGGAGGCGGCGAACGCCGCCGACGCGCTGGGAGTGCGTGTCGTCAATTTGCGCCTGGGCAACATCTTCGATCCAGGCGGCGGCTACCTGGGTGGGCTGATGCCGATCTATCGTCACTTCGGCGGCTGGATGTTTGGCGAGCCGGACGCGGCCATTCCCTGGATTTCGCGGACGGACGCGGTGCGACTCATCGGCTTCGCGCTGGCCAACGAACGCTGGTACGGGCCGCTCAATGTGGTGGCGCCGCAGGCCATCACGCATCGCGAACTGGCCATGCGGGTGAGCGAGCGCCTAGGGCATCACGGCATCCGCAAGGTACCCGTGCGTCTGACCCGGGCGGTCCTCGGGGAATTCGCGAGCGCGCTCGTGGATGATCAACGAGTGGTGCCGGCCAAGGCGCTCACCTCAGGGTTCGCGTTTGAGCATGCCACGTTTGAAAGCTGGATCGACGAGGCGCTTCCGATCCCTCGGAAGGAAAGTGAAACAAGGCGGCAATACAGGGAAATGGCCCATGAATCACTCGATGACGCGAAAAAGTCAGAAACCGCAGAGGGCGCAGAGAATAGTGAGAGGGCCGCGGCTCGCCCGCAGGCACCAGCCGCCGCCAGCACCTCGGCCGCCATCTCGGAGGGAAACGCTTGGCGTGCTCTGAAAGGCAATGCACCTCACAAATCTTCGCGGGAGCAGATGAAAATCTGGTATGGCGACACGAATTGACGTGATTGCCAGCCGGGGATCGCTCGGCGAGAGTTAGCTCGTGCATGAGCTAGGCAAATTTCTGGTGATCATCGGAATCGTCCTCACGGTGGCGGGTGCGATCCTCTGGAAGACCGGGGGACTGGGAGGCCTGGGTCGTCTGCCAGGCGATATCTTCATCCAGAAAGGGAACTCGACATTTTCGTTCCCGATCGTGACATGTATTCTCATCAGCGTGGTGCTGACGCTGCTGGGGTGGCTGTTTCGGGGCAGATGAGGGCTGCCTGGGCTACTGGCCAAATTCGACCGCGAGGGCTCCTCCTTCGGCCTCAAAAGCCGAGAGATGTTTGCTTTTCGATTTGATCCCGCGTGCGGGATCAAGCCACTTTCGTAGCAACCGGACTTCCACACACAGGGTCCTGAATCGGGCTTTTTTGCGGCTCTGGGAAGAGCCGCCTACGTTGGGCGCGCGTCGCGCGCTCAAGGGCCAGAGCGCCCTACATGCGCTCGACTTCGCGCTTTTCGACGAAAATGCTGAGTCCCTCGCGGGTAAAGTTTTCCATGAAAGGTTCCGGGTCGAGGGCCTCGGGCATCATGACCCCGCGTTCCTTGAGTTTGCCCGTCACGAGGAGCCGGGCGGCCAGCGCGGGCGGGATGCCGGTCTGAAGGACGGTCAACGAGTAGCCCCATTTTTCGTAGGCGTCGCGGTGGCTGTCCATGGTGTAGATGAAGTACTCGACGCGCTTGCGCTCCTTGGTGCCGCGCACTTCGGTGCCCACGCAGGAGTAGCCATCCACAGTCGCCCCGAGCTGCGCGGGCTTGGGAAGATTGGCGGTGGCCACGCGAATAGGCGCGACTTCGACCCCGTCGACTTTCACTTTCTTCCAGGTGTCGAGGTTGAGGAGATCGATCGATTTCGCGACGTTCACCATCTGGTCGGAGATGGCATATTTGAAGACGGAATAGTTCACGCCTTTCTCGACAAATGGCGGATGGATGCCGAGGGAAACACCTTCCTCGTGGGCGACGGCGTAAGTCTTCTGAAGGCCGATGGGATCGGGGAATCGATACCAATCGACCTCGCTGGCCAGTGGCCGGCCGGCCGTGACCTTGCCGTCCTTCACGAAATAGGGCACGGCATTCAGCTCTTCGAACAACGTCTCCGGTGAGAAGAGCACGGCAAAACGATACCCACGCACTTCCGCATTGTCCGCATCGAGGACGCGAATGGTGCTCGCGGTGTCGAGCCGGTCCACGGCCCAGCGGGCGAAAATATTGACCGCGCCGGGGTCGCAGCCGAGGCAGAGCAATCCGGCGAGATCCTTCTCGAGGTAGAGTTGATTGAACTTTTCGATCTCGGCTTCGAAAGAATTCTTGAGCGCTTTTTTCACGCCGGGCGCCGAATAGATGTCCGCCGCCATGTCGATATAGTGCGAACCGGCGCGATGGCAGGCTTCGAGCACCGAATAGTTGGTGTAGCAATTGCAGGCGTTGAGGGTGACCGCGACCTGGTGCTCGACCATGGACGCCGCCAGCTTGGCGGTTTCCATGGCGTTCAGCGTCACGACCTGAAAACGGCTGCGCTTCGTCGTATTGTGCAAGACGTGGGCGTAGGTGGGATCGACATCGGCAAGAACGATCCGGTCGAAGCACTCGTATTCGTGCAGTTTCCGGCCGATGACGGAGCCGACTCCGCCCATTCCGATGACCATGACATTAGACATAAATAGGGACCGCTCTCTGGCGGCACCAGACGGTACGCCGGGGACGATTGTTTTACAAGGTGGTCGTCCTGCGGCGTTGGGCAAATGAGCGGAAATGGACGTGCAAACATGCGACCACAGCGCCGGGCACGCGCGATTTTTCATGGAGCGCGGACGTTTACGCCGCGCTTTCACTTTCAAACCTTTATGAAACGCATCCTTGTTTGCAGCCTAGCCGGACTGGCAGTGCTTTTATGGTTGCCCGCGTGCGAAACGCAGGAGGAGGTCACGACGACAACCACCACGACCGACGAGACGAGGGCCGTCCACCCCTCGGGAATGACCACGGAAACCACGCGCACGACGCGTTACTAGTTTTTGGGGACCGGTGAAGATTTGGCGCTGCGCGCGTTTGTTTTTCCCATCGTGCGGCGGAGCGCCCGATCCACCCGCATTTGATCGTCGAATCTGAAACGCGCCCGCGGATTTCAGACCTCCTTAATCCGGGACTGTTTTCTGGCGGGAGGTGAACCAGAAAGAAATGGCGAAGAGGAAGACAATGGTCATGCCGAGGGCGGCGCCGAAGGGCCAGTCACGGGCGACGGTGAATTGATCCTGAATGACCTCACCGATGGTCGGCTGGGTGCCACCGCCCATGAGCTGAGTGATGGCAAACATGCCGATGGCGGGAATGAAGACGAGCAAAATGCCGGCGATGATGCCGGGCCGGGTGAGGGGCAGGATGACGGTTTGAAACGTACGAATCGGCCCCGCGCCGAGGTCGAACGCGGCTTCGACTAGGGAGTTGTCCAGCTTTTCCACGGAACCGTAAATCGGGAGGATGAGGAAGGGAACGTAGGAGTAAACGAGGCCGAGCACGACGGCCTCCGAAGTATAGAGCATCTCGAACGGCTCGGAGATCAACCTGGTGTAGGCGAGAAATGAATTGAGCAGCCCATCGGTGCTGAGAATCATGATCCACGCATAGGTGCGGACGAGAAAGCTCGTCCAAAACGGGATCATGACGAGCATCAAGAGCAAGTTCCGGCGATGTTCCGGGGCGCGCCCGATGAACCATGCCACCGGGTAGCCAATGATGAGGCAGAGGACGGTAGTCAGCCCCGCGAAGAGAATGGAACGGACGAAAACGGTGAGGTAGGTGGTCCCGAATTTGCCCGTATCGGAATCGATGAAAATGCGCCGATAGTTATCCCAGGAGAAGCTATAGACCACCCGGCCAAACTCATCGTGCTGACAAAAGCTGTAGACGAAAAGGATGCCCGTGGGCACGACGACGAAGGCCACGAGCCACAGCACCATGGGCGCCATGAGCAACCAGCCGAGCAAACCTGGCCGCCGCTGATTGCCGGTGACTGCGGGGACACCGGTCGTGGCGAGCATCCGGCTATTTCCCCTTCGAGTCCATCACCACCTTGTCGACATCCTTGGCCGCCGATCCAATGTCCTTGAAGGTTTCCATCTTCTCGAGATTCGGCGGGTAACTGGCGACATTCTCCAACTGGGCTTTTGGGAGGAGCTTTTGCGCCGCGGCGTTGGGATTGGTATAAGGAAAATCCTTGGAAATCTTCACGCTGACCTCCGGTTTCAAGATGTAGTTGATGAACTTCTCGGCATTTTCCTTGTTGGGCGCGCCTTTCGGAATGGCGAGGCTGTCAATGAACTGGTGGGCGCCTTCCGCGGGCAGGACATAGGTAAACCTGCTCCCTTTCTTGGGATCGGCGAGAATTTTGGCCGCCTCTCCGTTCCAAACGATACCAAGGTCGACATCGCCGTTGAGCAGGGCGGTCTTCGGAGAGTCTGAATCGTAGACCTTGACCTGCGGCAACCACTGCTTGAGCACCGGCTTCACCTTTTCGAGCGATTCCGGGGTGATGTCATTGACCGACATGCCGAGGGAGGTGAGGGCCCAGCTGACGATCTCGCGGGGGTCCTTCAGGACAACGATACGCTTCTTGTAAGCGCCGGAGAAGACGTCCTTAAAGCTTTTGACCGGGTCCTTGATTTTCGTGGTATTGACGATGATGCCGACCGTCCCGGCCATCCAGGGAACGGAGTATTTGCCTTCGGGATCGTGCGGCAGCTTGGTAAATTTCGGATCGAGGTTGGCGATGTTCGGGATGTTCGCGAGGTTGAGTTCCTCGAGCTTGTTGATCTTGATCAGGCCCTCGATGGTGTACTCCGAGGGCTGGATCAGATCGTATTTGCTCCCCCCGGCCATGAGCTTGGCGAGCATGACTTCATTGGAGTCGTAATTTTCCACGTAGACCTTGACGCCGGTTTCCTTGGTGAACCCGTCAATGACGCTCTGCGGGACGTACTCGGACCAGCAATAGAGCCGGAGGACACTTTGTTTTTTCTGCGCAGAAGCCGGAAGAGGCGCGGCGACGAGACCGATGATGACAAACGCGAGGAGGAGACGGATGGTTTTCATAGGCAGGGCAGGTGGAAGAACGAAGGTCAGCGATTGATTTTGCGGACAGCTTCAGAAAGCACCACGAGGACGACGGTCGCAAGAATAAACACCGTGGAGATGGCGTTGAGGGAAGGATCGAGCCCCTTCTTGGCCATGCCGAAAACCTTGATGGTCAGCGTCTGGGTCTCCGGTCCGTAGGTAAAAAGAGTGACGATGTATTCGTCCAGGGAGAGGGTGAAGGACATAAGCGCCCCGGAGACAATGGCGGGCAGGAGGTACGGCACCATGACCAACCAGAAGGCCTTGAGCGGGGGCGCGCCGAGATCCATGGCGGCTTCCTCCAAGAACGGGTCTACGCCGGCGAGTCGCGCCTGGACGGTGACGAGAACGAAGGGAAAGCAAAAGGTGGTATGGGCGATGATCATCGTGGTGTACCCCAGCCCCGCCTCGGCCTCGGAGAAGGTGGCCAGCCAGTGGTTCAAGGGGATGCAGGCGACGGTGAAGAGAATCAACAAGCTGACGCCCATGACGACCTCGGGAATGACCATGGGGATGAAAATGAGCGTGCCGAGCGTTTTGAGGAAGGGGAACTGGTAGCGGTAGAGCAGCCACGCCCCGATGGTCCCGAGGAACACCGAAAGGACGGTCGTCACGCTCGCGACGATGAGACTGTTTTTCAGGGTGTCGATGAGACTGACGTCGTGCCAGAGCTTCTCGTACCATTCGAAGGTAAAGCCCGTCCACTCGACGCCCATCTCACTCTTATTAAAGGAATACACGACGAGGAGCAGGATCGGGACGTAGAGGAAGATAAAGACCAGAACGGTCCACGCGCCGCAAAGCTGGTTGACGAGGGCCATGCCCGACGGAATCCGAAAGCGCGCTGGAGCGGGGGTCGCCGAACTCATGCTGCGATCATGCGTAGCGTGGAGGCCATGCCTTGGGAAGGCTGGACTGAGGGCTGGAGTATTGGAGTGATGGAGTGTTGCTGGAGGCCATCACTCCATCACTCCCCTGCTCCATCACTCCCCGCCGGGCTTGTCGATATCGAGATAGGTGGGAGTCCGGTCCGACGATCGGCCCTGCATCGATTCGATGCGCATTTCCTTGAGCATCCACAGCCCGTCGCCGACGGGCTGACCGCTGATGACCTTGAATTTTCTGGAGAGCTTGCCGGCGGCGTCGAACGCTTCGGCCTGCATGAGGGCGCCGTTCTTTTTGCTGATCCAGAGATCGACCTTCCCGTACTGCGAGTCGCCACGCGCCCCGGGCTCGACGCGAATGATCCAGCATTTTTGAAGCAGCATGGTTTGTTCGCCGCGGACGGTGGCATTGGTCCAGTAGAGGAAGCCGAGGGAAAGATCCTCGTAGCTGATGTCGGTATCGCGGACCCGGTCGTCGAAGCGCTTGGGCGAGACTTTTTCCGCCTTGCCGCCGGTGATTTCCTCGAGGCGCGGCTCCTTCTCACCGAGGCGGAGCTGGATGACCTGCGCGGGATCGCTGAACTCGTAGCGAATCGTCCCGCTTTTGGAGATAAGCCTGAAGGGCAGCTTTTTGCCAGCCGTCCGAATCACGCCGGTGAGGCTGGAGTTCTGGGAGGATTGCGCGAGGCGAACCTGTTTCAGAATGAGCTGGGGATCGGCCTCCTCTTCAGCGTGGGAGGGAATGGCCACAAAGAGGCTCAAAAGGCACAAAAGGACGAGCGGCAGCAAGGGAGAGCGCCGTCGGGCGGCGCGGGTGGTAAACAGGGCCGCGGCGATTGTGGCCAATTGGTTTGCGGTCGGTGAGTTCATCCTCATACCTTCGCAAGGCTCAGTGAATTGTGCATGGATCAAAAGCTCCTTTTTCTCATCAACCATACCTGGACGTGCCGGGCGCTCGATTACCTCATGGCGCTGATGTCCAATTTCGACGCGTGGACGCCCCCGCTCATCGTGCTCCTGGCCGTCGTGCTCTGGCGCGGTGGATTCCGGGCACGCGCCTTCGTGGTCACCGCCGCGCTGATCGTCGGGGTGAATGATGGAGTGATTTCCAACACGCTCAAGCGCCTCGTCGACCGCCCGCGCCCCCACCAGGCGCTCGATGACGTGCGCATGGTCGAACTCGCCAAGGCGCGCCCGCGCCTGCGGGCCCTCGGCAAACCTTTGATCATCCGATTTTCGAAGCCCTCCGGGAAGGACGTGGAAGGCCGTTCGTTCCCATCGTCGCACACGATCAACACCATCACCGTGGCACTCGTGGCCACGTGTTTTTACCGCCGGTTCGGATGGCTGGCGTTCATCCCGGCATGGCTCGTCGGGTGGTCGCGGATTTACACCGGGTCGCATTGGCCGACGGATGTTGCGACCTCGATTCTGATCGGCCTCGGGTCAACACTCCTGCTGCTGTGCGGGCTCGAATGGCTGTGGCGCACGGCGGGCGGGCGGTTCCTCCCAGCCATCCAGCGCGAGCATCCGAGCCTCCTGACCGCATGAGGACACGCCGTCTGCTTTTCGTTTTTCTCGGCGCACTCACCGTCTTCCGGCTGGTGTATCTCACGCAATTCGAGTTGTCCGAGGACGAGGCGTACTACTTCCAGTGGTCGCAGCATCTGGACCTGAGCTACTACAGCAAGGGTCCCGGGGTGGCGCTGGCCATGTGGTTTGGCCGGCACGTCGGGGGCGATACGGTCTTCGGCATCCGCTTCCTGAGCCCATTGCTGAGTCTCGGGACGAGCCTGCTCATGTTCAGCTTCGCGCGCCGGCTCTACGGCGAGACCGCGGCCATCTGGACGGTATTCACCATGCAGTTCGTGCCGATCTTCCACGTGGGCGCGCTGGTGCTGACCATCGATCCGCTTTCGATCTTTTTCTGGATGGCCGCGCTTTACACCTTCTGGCTGGCGCTGGAGAAAAGCCCGGCCTTCAGCCTGTGGTGGCCGGCAACGGGCGTGCTCATCGGTGGCGGCTTCCTCGCGAAATACACCAATGCGATGCAGCTCCTTTCCATCCTGCTGCTCCTCGCGCTCACCCCAAAGCACCGCCGCGAATTGCGAGGCCCCTGCTTCCTTTCGCTGCTCGGCGTCTTCGCGCTCTTTACCATCCCAATCGTCGTCTGGAACTCGCAGCACGCCTGGATCACGGTGAGCCATCTGCGCGACCGTGGCGGCCTGCGCACCGGACCGCAGTTCCACCCCCTGGAGTTCTTGGCGTTTCTCGGACTGCATCTCCTCGTCTACTCGCCGCTCATCTTCGTCGGCTTGCTGTCCTGCCTCGGGTGGGCGTGGAAGAAGGCGGGGCCCCATTTCAAACCGCGGTTCCTGCTCGCCTTTACGCTGCCGCTTTTCGTGATGTACTTCGCGCTCTCGTTCAAACAAACGGGAGAACCGAACTGGACGGCGCCCGCCACCATCAGTCTCGTCGTCCTGGCGGTGCCCTTTTGGTTGGAATTGACGCGGGAGAGGGAATGGGCGCGCGTCTACGTGGTGGCGGCGCTGGCGGCGGGCGGCTTAATGAGCATGACGGTGATCGACACCGATCTCCTGCGCCGCGCCGGCCTGGCCATTTCCTATGTTACGCCTGAGGATCCCAGCGCGCGTCTTCGGGGATGGCAGACGACGGCGCAGCAACTGGCGAAGGTCCGGGACAAATACGAAGCGGACCATGGAAAACCGGTCTTTCTCATCGCCGACAACTACGGGACGGCCGCCAGCCTGGGGTTCTACCTGCCCGACCCGCGGCGCGAAGGACCGGGGCATCCGCCGGTCTACGTCGCCGAATCGGCCTATCCGGGCAATCAATTCTACTTCTGGCCGCGCTACGACGGCATGGTGGATTACGCCGATGCGGCGCGCGAAAAGCTTCGCCCGGGCAACAATCTTGATCCCGAAGTCCGCACCCGGCTCGAAACGGCGCTGGCCGATCTTCCGCCCTCGAATCAATCCGTCCCCAATTCCGACCGCTGGCGCCGATTCATGGCCGCCCTCAAGGATGCCGCGCCGGAACTCGGCATCGACGAACTCTATCTGGAAACAACGGGCTACAACCCTTTCATCGGACGCACCGCACTGTACGTGACCGATCGTGCGGAGTCCGAGCCCCCTTCCGTGATCGAACGAACCTTCGCCCGCCGGGAATTGATCGCCTGTTTCGACGTAATCCGGCGTGGCCAGAAGCTCCGCGAGATTCGGGTTTTTGCCTGCACAGACTACCGCATGCAGGAACTTTGAGCGGAGAGTCATCAGTAATCAGGCTCGCCCGAAAGCCCGCTCCCACCACCAGCACCTCAACCGCCACGTCGGTGAGCAGTAATCAGTGTTTCGGGAAGAGAGCGCCAGGCCTGCGGCCACCACTGATGACTGCCCACTGATTACTGATTACTTCCCCAATCCCCTGTCCTGCTGCATTCTCCGCCTCCCATGCCCGCTGTCTCCGTCGTCATCCCGCTCTACAACGAGGAGGACAACATCGCCGAATTGCAGAAAGAGCTGGCCGTCGCGCTGGCCGGGATCGACCACGAAGTGATCCTGGTGGACGACTGCTCGAAGGACCAGACGCTGGCGCGGATCGAACGGCGGCCGGAAGTGCGGGTCATCGAGTTTGCGAAAAATACCGGGCAAAGCGCGGCGATGTATGCGGGAATCCAGGCGGCGCGCGGCGAGGTCATCGTCCTGTTGGACGGCGACCGGCAAAACGACCCGGCGGATATTCCCAAGCTCCTGGCGGGCATCGAAGCGGGCGCGGATCTCGTCTGCGGCTACCGCGCCAATCGCAAGGACACCCCCTTTAAGCGCATCCAAAGCCGGATCGCCAATTTCGTCCGCAGCCGTTTCACCGGCGATGGGGTGCGCGACACGGGTTGCACCCTCAAGGCCATGCGCCGGGAATGCCGCGAGGCGCTGGTGCCGTTCTACGGGATGCATCGCTTTCTGCCCGCGCTGATCAAGGGCATGGGCTACAAGCTCGCGGAAGTGCCCACCCAGCACCGGCCCCGGGTCGCCGGGGTGAGCAAGTACGGCTTTGGGAACCGGGCGTGGAAGGCGACGTGCGACATGTTTGCCGTGAAATGGCTGCTCTCGCGGCAGATCCAAATCCGCATCCGGAAAGAGTCATAGGTCATGTTCCGGTCTCTGCAGGCGAAGCTGTTCGCAGGGGTTCTGGCGTTTTTCGGCATCACCAACTACGCGGAACCGAAGGTCGACCCGAACTGGCACTGGCACCATATTACCACGCAGCCCTTCAAGGAATGGGTGAAGCAGGTGCCCGTGCAGTTACCCATCAAGCTCGCCAAAGGGCTGCAAATCCCGGTGGATTATGCCGTGCAGAAACTGTCGACCGAGGAGACGCCGTGGTACGTCCGCATCCCCGCCAAGACGGTCGGCGCGTCGGTCCTCTACGCGCTTTTGCTGCGCCTGTTGATCATGCGCCTCCGGGCGCGGTTCGGGTGGACACCGCGGGAAAGTGAGATGGTGCGGCGATGAAGCCGAGTCCCTCGACAAACCGATCGAAGAGGTGGGGAATCCACCATGCCATTCCACACCACGGCGCTGCCGGGGGCATTTACCTCCCGACCGCGAACGGAGGTGATCGATTTCGGCGCCAATGCTCAAACGTCGCTCCGCGACGGACCGATTACATGGGGGACCGGGGCATGAATGCCCCCGGCTACCTTCAGATCATCGCTCCGCGATGGCGGGCCGACGGAACCACGTTCAATCACACCCACCACGAACATCTGCTCCATTATTTCCGTGAATCTCGCCGCACAGATGGCAAATTAAGGCATGCCCACCCTTGGCCTCGACCTTGCCGAAGAAATCCTCGAGCTGAAACGCGAACGGAACGCCGTCATCCTGGCGCACAATTACCAGGTGAAGGAGATTCAGGAGTTGGCGGATTTTGTCGGTGATTCTCTCGGACTGAGCTACCAGGCGGCCAAGACGGACGCCGATGTCATCGCCTTCTGCGGCGTCCATTTCATGGCGGAAACAGCCAAGATCGTGAATCCGACAAAGAAGGTGGTCCTCCCCGATCTCGAAGCCGGGTGCTCGCTGAGCGACTCCTGCCCGGCGGACAAGCTGGCCGCCTACCTCGAGAAAAATCACGACAAGAACTACTACGTGGTGGCCTACATCAATTGCAGCGCGGGGGTGAAAGCTCTGAGCGACGTCATTTGCACCAGCGGCAACGCGGTGAAAATCGTCCAGCGGGTTCCCGCGGATCGCCAAATTCTCTTCGTGCCCGATCAGAATCTGGGCGCGTGGGTGATGGAAAAGACGGGCCGCCCCATGGAACTGTGGAAGGGCAACTGCTATGTGCATGTCGAGTTCACCCGCAATTCCATCGAGCGCATCCGCGAAGAGTATCCCGACGCGCCGGTGGTCGCTCATCCGGAATGCACCTACGCGGTGCGCATGCTGGCCGATGAAGTCTGCTCGACCGAAAAGATGATCAGCTATTGCCGGGAGAATCCGGCCCCAGCGTTCATCATAGTCACCGAAAGCGGCATGCTGCACCGGCTGCGCCGCGAAATGCCGGACAAGACGTTTATCGCCGGACCGACCGACAAGTGCGCTTGCGCGGATTGCCGCTACATGAAGATGAACACGCTCGAGAAGCTGCACGGCGCGCTCCTCAACCTGGAACCGGAAATCGTGTTGCCCGAGGCCATTCGGGCCCGGGCGGAGTTGCCCATCCGGCGCATGCTGGAGTGGAGCGCCTGATCCGCATGATGGCCCGCATAGTCCCCCCATTCCTGGCGCTGGCGGTCGCACTGGCGTGCGGCGGCTGCGAGAAAAGATCCGATCCGCAAGCGGTCGCGCAGCTTTTCTTCCAGCAAGTATCGGCCGGCCAGGCGCAAGTCGCCTACCAGAGCGCCGCCTTCGGATTCCAGGCGCAACGCAGCGCGGCCGTCTTCGAGGCCGCGGCCAAGGAGATGGGCCTGGTGGACATGGGGGGCGTGGAGTGGGACAAGCCCCAGATCGAGGGCCGAACGGCAAAGATTCCCGTGCGCGTCAAGACCAAGGAGGGGAAGCAGATTGCGCTGATCGTCACCCTGACGAGAGAGTCGTCCAAGTGGCAGGTCTATTCGCTGCGCTCTCCGCCGAACGAGGCGACAGGTATTTCCGAGAATCGCTTTACGCTCGTCGGCAAGGCGCCGTCGTTCACCGACGCCGTTTCACAACCGGTGCCCCCGGAAGCCGAACTGCGCCAACTGGTGCGCGGCACCCTTCTCAGTTTCAACGAGGCCATCACGACCAACTCGTTCGACGCATTCTACGATTCGGTCTCCGTGGCGTGGCAAACGGGCAAGTTTACCCAAGGGCAGGGGCAATTGACCAAAGGCCAGCTGCAGCGCGAGTTTCAACCCTTCGTCGAAAAGAAGGTCGACATTTCCTCGATCAAATCAGTCGAACCCGTCTGGACCGCGCCGGTAGCGGTCGGCACGGATGGACTGCTGGTGCTCGCCGGCTATTTTCCGACGGAACCGTACCGCGTTCATTTCTCGCTGAAGTACATCTACGAGCTTCCCTCGTGGAAGCTCTTCGGCATCGACGTAAACCTGCGGAAATAATCGTGGAGGAAGAGTTCCTTACCCCCACGGTTTAGATGGTACCCGCGCTTGCGCGGCGGGCCGGAGCCTTGCATCTTCCCCGCCTTTCATGCTCACCCTTTCCCAAGTCAGCAAGGCTTTCGCCGGACGCACGCTGTTCAGCGATGTCTCGCTCCAGGTCAACCGCGAAGACCGTATCGGTCTGGTGGGACCCAACGGCGCCGGCAAATCCACGCTCTTTTCGCTGATCCTGGGCGACGCCTCGCCCGATGAGGGCAAGGTGATCCTGGAGAAGAGCGCGACGGTGGGCTTTCTACCCCAGGAGTCCGCGCCCGCCGGCGACGAAACGGTCCTGGAACTGGCCTGCGCCATCTCCCCGGCCATGGCCAAGGCGCAACGGGCCATCAATCGCCACGAGAAAGCGGGCACGCACGACGACGAGGAATACCACGACGCGCTGGGAGTATTCAGCGAACTGGGCGGCTGGCAGCTGGAGCCGAAGGCGAAGCAAATCCTGCACGGCCTGGCCTTTCGCGAAGCGGACTTCGAGCGCGAAGCGCGGACGATGAGCGGCGGCTGGATCATGCGCGCCCACCTTGCGCGCCTGCTGGTGATGGAGCCCGATCTCCTGCTGCTGGACGAGCCGACCAACCACCTCGACCTGGAATCGCTCTACTGGTTCGAGGAATATCTCCAGACGTATCCGGGCGCGATCCTGATGATCTCGCACGACCGCGAATTCCTGAACGCGCTGGTCGATTCGATCGTCGAAATCTCGCACGCCCGGCTCAACCGTTATCGCGGCAATTGGGACAAATACGTCATCGAGAAGGCGGCGCGCGAAGAGCAGCACCTCGCCGCGTACAAGAACCAGCAGAAGGAGATCGCCTCGCTCCAGGAATTTGCCGACCGCTTCCGCGCCAAGGCGAGCAAAGCGTCGCAGGCGCAGAGCAAGCTCAAGCAGATCGACCGCATGGAGAAGATCGAGGCGCCGCTCAGCCAGGAGAAGACCGTGCACATGCGTTTCCCGCAGCCGGCGCGTTCCGGCGTCCGGTCGATCACGCTGAAGGACATCGACTTTGCCTACGGCGACCTCGTCGTCTATCGCGGGATGAACTTCGAGGCGGAGCGCGGCCAGCGCACGGTGCTCGTTGGACCCAATGGGTCGGGCAAATCCACCTTGCTCAAATTGCTGGCCGGGAACCTCACGCCTTCGGGCGGCAGCCGTGACCTGGGGCACAACGTGAAGGTCGGCTATTTCTCGCAGCATCGCATGGAAACCCTCAATGCCCGGCACACCGTGCTGGAAGCGGCGCAGGACATGCCCAACCCGCTCGGCGAACAGCAGACCCGCACCGTCCTCGGCTCATTCCTCTTCCGGGGCGACGACGTCTTCAAGCCGGTCGGGGTGCTGAGCGGCGGAGAAAAGACACGGCTCGCGCTGGTGAAGCTGTTGCTCGATCCGCCGAATCTCCTGCTCATGGACGAGCCGACGACGCACCTCGACATCGGGTCGATCGATGCGCTCATCGGCGCGCTCGAACAGTACGAAGGCACGCTGATTTTCATCAGCCATGACGTCCACTTCATCCGCGCGATGGCCCGCACGGTCCTGCACATCAGCGCCGGAAAGCTCACTCCGTACGCGGGCGACTACCAGTATTACCTGGAGAAGTCCAAGGCGACCTCGGCGCGCGAGGCGCTCACCGCGGGCGAGAAGCTGAGCAACGCGCAGCCTGTGGCCGCTCCCGTCGCGGCGCCCGCGGTATCGGGCAATGCCCCGACGCCGCGGAAATCCAAGGAACAAAAGCGCCTCGAGGCGGAGCAGCGCCAGGAGCAATCGCGCATGCGCAAGGAGCACGAAGCACGTGTCTCGTCGCTGGAGATGCAGATCGCCACGCTGGAGGGAAAGCAGAAGGAACTGACCGCCGAGCTGGAAAAGCCGGAGACCTACGAGGCCGGGGGGCGCGCCGTGGAACTGAACCGCGACCTCATGACCGTCACGGAATCTCTCCAGCGCCTCACCGCGGAATGGGAAGCGCTTGCGGCCAGGACCGTCGAAGCGTAGTGGCACCACGCGACGATTCTTCGCACTCGGAACCCTTGCCGCGGCGTGTTAAGTTTACTACCCATGAGTGCCCCTGCATTTCCCTCTCACGTCAGTGTGGAGGAGTATCTTGCCGCGGAGGCGCGGTCGGCAGAGAAGCACGACTATGTGGACGGCGCCGTGTATGCCATGGCCGGAGCCGGCGAGGCGCACAATACGACAGCGGCAAATCTTCTCGGCATGCTTTACGCACAACTCCGTGGCAAACCCTGTCAGCCATTTGGTTCGGACATGAAGGTGCGGATCAGGGCCACGCTAGGAGAATGTTTCTATTATCCGGATGCCATGGTGGCCTGCGACCCAGCGGATTCCGGGCGGGATTGGAGAGAGCACCCGGCAGCGATCTTCGAAATTGTTTCCGAGGACACCCGCCGGGTCGATGAACGGGAGAAGCGGTTTCTCTACTTCACCATTCCGGGATTGCAGGCGTACGTGCGCCTCGAACAGAAGCGTATCGAGGCGGTGGTCGAGCGTCCTTCAGCCGAAGGCTGGCTCACGGAGCGTATCGAAGGATGGGAGTCTGTCTTGCGCATCCCCGAACTCGGCCTCGAGTTGCCCTTGTCGGAAGTGTACGAGCGAGTGCGTTTGCCTGCTTGATGGGGACTGACACTCTGCCGGCGCGCCGCCGCCGCTGACACCTCCTTCCATTTTCCGCTGGGGAATTGGCGCATCCCGGCCCATCTTTGCCGGGTGACGCCGGCATGATTCCTTTCCTCGCAGCCCAGACGAGCCTTGTGCTCGACCCGATCCTGCCGGTGGGCGCTGTGGTTTTCCTAGGGCTGGCGCTGGCCGTGCTGACGATCGTGATCTACCGCCGCGCCGGCGCGCGCCTTTCGAGAGGACAGAATGTTGCGCTCACGATCTTCCGCCTGCTCGGGGTCGCGCTCGTGCTGGTGCTCCTCCTCCAGCCTTCCCGACTCGAGGAGATCCCACCGCCGGTGACCAATCGCGTGACGATGGTCGCGGTGGATGATTCCAAAAGCATGGAGCAGAAGGATGTCCCGCAAGGCACGCGCTCCCAAGCGGCAAAGGCGCTCCTGGCCGAAGCGTCCTTGACCAAGCCGGATGGCACGCCGTCCGATCCCCTCACCCGGCTCTACAGCTTCGGCGAGGATGCCGCGGCGATCGCCAGCACCAACCTGCTCACGGCCAATGGAGCGAGCACGCGGGTCCATCGCTCGGTCTCCACGATGCTCGGTTCGCTCGGCGCCAATGAGTCCGCACGCGCCCTCATTCTCTTTAGCGACGGCCACGACTTCGAACTCACCAATCCCGCGAAGACCGGCTTTGCCGCACGGCAGCGCGGGGTGCCCATCTACGCCGTGGCGCTCGGCAAACAGGGCAAGGTGCGCGACGTTTCGGTGCGGATCACGAGCTACCAACCGTACTGCTACGTGAAGCAAAAGGCGCGAATCAGCGGTGCGGTGCGGCTGATCGGCTGCGAACTGGAGACGATCAACGTCGAGCTCGTCCGCGGCGATCAGGTCGTGCAAACCCAGCGAATTCGAGGCGGCGACGAGCCGGAACTCACGGTGCATTTCGATGTGACCGAACCGGCTGTTGGGCAGTACGAATACGAGTTGCGCGCGACGCCTCTCGAAGGAGAAAACGACCGCGAGAACAATCGCGCCCTGACTTATCTCAACGTCATCGACCAACAGATCCAGGTGCTTTTTCTCGAAGGCTCGCCCTATTGGGACACGACTTTTCTCCAGCGCTCCATGCTGCGGAACGACAAGATGAACGTCGACTCCATCGTGCAATACGCGGCCGGCAAGGCGCGCCTCGTGCGCAAGAAAGCCGGCGAGGCCGAGCTGAAAATACCGTCCACGCTCGACGAATGGCGGAAGTACGACGTGATCGTCCTCGGTCGCTCGGTGGAAAATCTCCTTGGCGCCGAGGGCGTCCGGCAGCTCGAGGAGTACGTGAAGAACCACGGCGGCACCGTGATCTTCAGCCGCGGGCGGGCGTTCGGCGCCAATACCCCGAACGAGCTGGAACCGGTGATCTGGTCCGACAAACCGACCGAGCACGTTCGTCTGCAAGTGGGGCGAGAAGGCCAGGCGCTGGCGCCTTTCCGGGCCATTGCGGGCGCCGGACCAACCGAGGCGATGCCCGACTTGATCGCCAGCTACGGCGTTGTGGAAAAGCAACCCCTCACGGCCACGCTGGCCTCGACGCAAAGCGCGGGCGGCGGCGATCCGGTCCCGGGCATGGTGCATCGCCGGCTCGGCGACGGACAGGTGCTGAGTGTCGGCGTGGACGGCCTGTGGCGCTGGGCGTTCAACGCGAAGATCGAGGGCACCAACACGCTCTTCGATCGTTTCTGGGACCAGATGATCCTTTGGCTGATGGCGGGGCGTGACTTCCTGCCGACGCAGCTGTATTCGTTGCGCGCGAGCTCGGCCAACATTCCACTCGGGGAAAAGATTTACTTTCGCGCCGTCATCCGCGACGCGGCCTCGAAGGCCCGCGATATCCCGCTCGCCATCGCGCGCGACAAACAGGAAGCGGGTCGCACGACCCTGAGCGCCGCCGACGCGGCCGCACCGGACAAGCTCACCGCCGAATTCCTGCCGGCCAAGGCGGGCAAATACACGGCGACGGCAAAATTTCCCGACGGCACTTCCCAGACGTCCCGCTTCATCGTCTTCGATGACAATCTCGAGCAAACGGAAGTCGCGACCGACGCCGGATTTCTCCGCAAACTCGCCGAAACGAGCGGGGGCAAGCTGCTTCAGCCCTCGGAGCTCGGAAAGCTGCTGGCCGAATTGCAGGGCGAGAAAGTCGAGGCGACTCCGACGCGCAAACTCACCAGCGCGTGGGACCGCATTTGGGTTTTCTGGATCATTGGACTGCTCTTCGGCATGGACTGGTACTTGCGCCGCAGATGGGGACTCAGTTGAGGCACTGGATCTGAGACGTAACGGCGCTCACATCGGCAACACGAACCACGACGATGAATCCTCCGCCGCCGCCCCTTCCGGCTCCGCGAACGGCGCAAGCGACCAGTGCGCTCGCCATTTGGAGCCTTGTGTTGGGAAGCTTCGGTTTCATGTTTTTCGTCCCGGCCGTAGCGAGCCTCGTGTTGGGAGCCCTGGCCCTGGCGAGGATCAAGCGTTCGAACGGAGCGCTGTGCGGCCAGGGCTTGGCCATCGCCGGGCTGGCGCTAAGCCTGGTCTGGTTGTTGATCGGCGCATCGATCTCGGTCGTCGCGTGGAAAGCGTGGAAGCAGCATCCATCGAGTCAAACTCTTGCGGAAGCACGCCGCGGCTTTTCTACCGAGCTCGTACGCAAGGAGCAGATCGGTTTTCCAGCGCCTGAGCCACCAGCGGAACAGTTGAAACTGGTGCGCTACCACTCGCCGGCGGGCGAGCTGGCGGCGTATCTCTCTGTCATCCCTGATGACGGCCGGAAGCATCCCGCCATCGTGTGGCTCACAGGAGGGTTCAGCAACAGCATCAGCGAGAACGCGTGGAAGCCCGCGAAGGAGAGCAATGATCAGTCCGCGCAATCCTTCCGCGCCGAAGGAGTGGTGACGCTGTATCCTTCGCTTCGAGGTGGAAATGAAAACCCGGGCTTCGTCGAAATCGCCTTTGGTGAAGTGGACGATGTGCTCGCGGCCGCCGAATTCCTCGCCACCCAACCTGGGATCGATGCCAATCGCATCTATCTCGGAGGCCATAGCACCGGTGGAACTCTCGCCCTGCTCGTTGCCGAATCGGGCACCCGTTTTCGCGCCGTTTTCGCGTTTGGGCCGGTGGCCAGGATCAGCGACTACGGAACGGATGATTTTCCGTTCAATCCTGACAAACGGCGGGAAGTCGATCTCCGCAGCCCAATTCACTGGCTGCATTCGATTCAGACATCGACGTTCGTGCTCGAAGGAAGTACCGGGCGCAGCAATATCGATAGTTTGTTGGAACTCAAGCGGGCCAACAGGAACCAGCGAGTCTCGTTTCATCCGATCGCGGGAAAGGATCACTTCAGCCTCGTGGCGCCGTATTCGCGCTTGATTGCCAAACAGATCGTGGCCGACACCGGCCCGACGCCGGTCTTTCGATTCTAGGGTTCGGGTCCACGGAGCGGTCAGCGTTGCGTCCCGGAATGAAACGAAATACAAACGCGGCATGAACATGCGATTCCCCGGTCCGATTCAATTGTGCCTGCTGGCGTTGGCGCTTTCTCCCTGCCTGGCGTCGGCCCAAACATCTTTCACCGGAATGGCGAAACCCATCGACGTGGCCGCGGGCTTGCAAAGCAACAAAGGGGCAACCGAACCTCAGCCGAATACGGTGGTCTTCGACGGGCCGCGGGGAGACGGCCGGCACGGGGCCAAAGGGATCCTTCTCAAGTCAAACCCGGGCAACGGCAGCACGTGGAGCTTCAAATACATCCGCAATCACGAGGGCGAAGGCTCCGTGCAAATCATCCATCCCGTGGGCCGTGGCCAGGCCTTGATCATCATCAAGGCCAAGGAGATCCGGGTGGACGCACCCAAGATCTGGGCCGAGACGGGATGGGGCGGCGGCGAGACCAAGGGCGTGAACGAGAAGAACGCGTTTAAGAAGGTCTTCCCGCTCAAGGACGACCAGGAATACAACATCGTGAGCCGGGTCACGGCGGGCGGATCCTTCGACCTCTTCATTGATGGGGAGTTGATTGCCTCCGGCCACACCGGAAGCGGCAAACCGCTCAACTTGAAGATTCCGGCCGAGGGCTGCCGCGGGTGCGGCAAGCCGCCGGTGCAGTTTGGCCCAAAGGACCTGCCGCTCGTCTGGTCGCCCGGTTGGGCCGGCGTCATTACCGGTCCGGTGGACGGGACGAGGAATGAGGTCAAGAACCTCCAGTTTACCCCGGCCACGATCGACATGCCGGGGTCTCCGGCCCGCTGATTCCCCACGAAAGGGAATGTGAGTCATCAGCGAGCCGGCCTTGCCACAACGCCCAAGGCCACGCATGGTGGAATCATGCTTTCCGTGCTCGAACGTCCAACGCTCCGTGCGCGTGTGCCACGCCTGAGTATTTCGGATTACCACCATTTCTGCGAAACGAATCCATGGGCCGAACGCACCGAACTCATCCGCGGCATCATCATAGAGAAAATGAGCAAATCTCCGTTGCACGGCACGATCGCATCGCTCCTTCAGGATCAATTCACCCCACAGGTTCCTGCCGGACTTTTGATTCGTCGCGAAGAGCCGTTAACCTTGCGCGATTCGGAGCCGGAGCCGGATTTGGCCATTGTCACCGGAGCGCGTCGGGATTACCTGCGCGCGCACCCGACGACCGCACTCCTTGCCATCGAGGTTGCTGTGACCAGCCCGGACGATGACCGCGCCATGTCCGAGCTGTATGCCGAGGCCGGTGTGCCGGAATACTGGCTGGTTCTTCCGAAGGAATGCGCGATCGAAGTCTATCGCGACCCCGCGGGTCTATCTTATCGCACAATGCGTCGGTGCGAGCGCGCCGACGAACTCATATCGAGTTCCGTTCCCGAATTGAAGGTGACGTTGGCCGAATTGTTTGCCGATCTCGCCTAGTAGCGGTAGTGGGCGGGCTTGTAGGGGCCTTCGACGGGGACGTCGAGGTAGGCGGCTTGCTTGGCGGTGAGGGTGGTGAGTTTCACGCCGATCTTCGCGAGGTGCAGACGGGCGACTTCCTCGTCGAGCTTCTTGGGCAGGACGTAGACCTGCGGCTTGTAGGAATCCTTGTTCCTCCAGAGGTCGAGCTGGGCGAGGGTCTGGTTGGAGAAGCTGTTGCTCATGACGAACGACGGATGGCCGGTGGCGCAACCGAGATTGACGAGACGGCCTTCGGCGAGGAGGAAGATCTCCCGGCCTTCGGCGAAGGTGTATTTGTCGACCTGCGGCTTGATGTTGGTGCGCTTGATGCCGGGATAGTTGACCAGCTTGTCGACCTGAATCTCATTGTCGAAGTGGCCGATGTTACAGACCACGGCCTGGTCCTTCATCTTCGTCATGTGCTCGATGGTGATGACGTCGACGTTGCCCGTGGTGGTGACATAGATATCGCCGCGGCCGAGGGTCTCCTCGATGGTCGTGACCTCGTAGCCTTCCATGGCCGCCTGGAGCGCATTGATCGGATCGATCTCCGTGACGATGACCCGCGCGCCCTGGCCGCGGAGGGATTGGGCGCAGCCCTTGCCCACGTCGCCGTAGCCGATGACCACCGCGACCTTGCCGGAGATCATGACGTCGAGGGCGCGATTGAGGCCGTCGACGAGCGAATGGCGGCAGCCGTAGAGATTGTCGAACTTCGACTTGGTGACCGAGTCGTTGACATTGAAGGCCGGGACGAGGAGCTTGCCGAGTTCCTGGAGCTTGTAGAGACGGTGCACGCCGGTCGTCGTCTCCTCGGAGACGCCCTTCCAGTCCTTGACGAGCTCGTGGAAGATGAACGGGTTCTCCGCGTGAATCTTCTTGAGCAGGTCCTTGATGACTTTCTCCTCGTGGGAGCCGCTCTCACTATCCACCCACTTGTCGCCTTCCTCGAGTTCGTAACCCTTGTGCAGGAAAAGAGTCACGTCCCCGCCGTCATCGACCACGAGTTGCGGGCCCTTGCCGTCGTTGTTGACGATGGCCTTCCAGGTGCAGTCCCAGTACTCCTCGAGCGTCTCGCCTTTCCAGGCGAAGACGGGCACGCCGGCGGCGGCGATGGCGGCGGCGGCATGGTCCTGCGTGGAGAAAATATTGCACGACGCCCAGCGGACCGTGGCTCCGAGCGCGACGAGCGTCTCGATGAGCACCGCGGTCTGGATGGTCATGTGCAGCGAACCGGTGATGCGCACGCCGGCGAGCGGCTTGGAGGGCGCGTACTTCTCGCGAATGGACATCAAGCCGGGCATTTCCTTTTCGGCGATGTCGATTTCCTTGCGGCCCCAATCGGCCAGCTTGATGTCGGCGACTTTGTAGTCGGTCTTGGCGAGGGCGGTAACGGCAGTGCTCATAAAGGCGGGAAGTGAGGGATTGATGTGGCACACAACGCATCGACGCATCGTGATGGGATGATTCATACATTTAACTTCCGGGGCGTCAAATGAAAAGTCCCTGCCCGACGCAGTCTCCAGGGACGGCGGGCGCAGGAGCAAGTGCAACGGCCTTTCACCCTCCGACGAACCGCAAACTCGCCATGCGGCACGGCTCCTGATATCCTCCGCATCACCCTGGAATGGACGACGAACTCGAACCACTGATCGCCGTGATCGAATCGTGGCAGCCTCATCGCGAAGCGATGCGCCAGCGTGCCGTGGCGTGGTTGCGGACGCCAGGGTTTCGGACGGCATTCTACGATGATGCCCATCCACCACTCGCCCTGAAGGTGCAGATAGAGTTGGATCATGGAAAGGCGAAAGCAGCCGAGATGTGGAGCGAGGTTCTGGGGGTGCAATCCCCGGAACTCTGGCAGCAGTACCAGCAACTCGCTACGAGCGGTGTGGTCGTATTCGCGCACTTCGTGATCGCGAATCCTGAATTCACGAAACAGCCGAAGCGGAGTGTGCCATGCCTGATCGTGGTCTCGGAGGATCAAAGCTCCGCCGGCGTGGCCTGCGCCGGGCTGCTCGCGGCGGCGGCGGGAGAACTCTACGTCACGGGCGAAGGGGCCGAAGAGCGTCCCCAACTGCACGCCCTTGTCCGTGATGACGAATTTCGACTGTTCCGCCGGCGGCCCCTGCCCACGGCGGAAATTCAGGACTTCCCAGCGTTCTTCCTCGATGTCCAAATGCGCAGGGCGTGGACGCCGCCCCTCGACCGTATCCCGTTCGTTCCGTTGCTCATCATGCCGGGCGGCGGCGCCGTCGTGCACATTCCGTGGAGCATCGCCACAGGAACGCCACCGCTCCCGGGCACGATGGAGAAAGGGGTCTTTGCATTCCACGGGGAGATCGACCGCCAGGCGGACGCCATGATCGCGAGGCAGGCCGACGGCTCCGGATCGTGGGCCCGCAAAATTCCCGCAGCTTTGGTTCTGTTCGGAGTTATCGGCGGCTTGTACATGAAGTACTTCGACCCGAGCCTGCGCGACGGACAGCGTTCCACCCCCTCGAAATCCCACGTGACACAGGACCCCGTGAAATGGGCCCAGCCTGTGTCCGTGGAGAAGAGCGTCTCGGTTGGTCCCGCGGCCGAGTACGAACCGCTGATCGGGGAAGGTTTGATGGGGGCCGGCTTCCTCTTCCATAGCAAGCCCGGTATTTACCTCGCCGCAACCAGCCGCCATCAATTTGAAGACCGCAATAAAGCACCCCAGACATTGTCCGATATCGGCGATCTGACAGTGACGCTGGACCCGAAGGAAGTGATGCGGTTCCCGGAATCACAAATCCAGATGATCACCGCCGTCTCCCACAAAACCACGTGCCTGGAATTTCAGGTCTCCGACGTGATCAACGAAGGCGATGAGCTTTGGCTCATCCTGGAGAAGGGCAGATGGATCACCGGAAGGCTCGCGACGCGTGGGCGGCAATCGCTTTCGGCCGGGCCAAGGATGCTGCGGATGACCGTGAAAACGACGGAGAAAGTCGGTAGCGCGAGCGGCTCACCGGTCGTCCACGCCAAAACGGGCCGTGTCATTGGGGTCATGCAGGGCGCGGACAAAGCGGACAGCCCCACCGTCCTCGAGTTCGAGACGCTCTATTTGAACCTCAGCCAGGAGTAGCCGGTAACGCAGGAATGGCGTCGTCCGCGGATTACTTGCCAATCGCTTTTTTCAGTGCGCCTGCTTTGTCGGTCTTTTCCCAGGTAAGGTCGGCGTCGTCCTTGCCGAAGTGGCCGTAATTGGTGGTCTTGCCGTAGATGGGACGGAGCAGATTGAGCTGCTTGACGATGTCGGCGGGCTTGAAGCTGAAAATCTTGAGCACGGCGTCGAGGATGGTGTCGTCGTCCACGCTCCCGGTGCCGAAGGTATCGATGTGCACGCTGACCGGCTCCGGATGTCCGATGGCATAGGCGAACTGCACCTCGGCTTTCGCCGCGAGGCCGGCGGCCACGATGTTCTTCGCGACCCAGCGGCCCATGTAGGCCGCGCTGCGATCGACCTTCGAGGGGTCTTTGCCGGAGAACGCACCGCCCCCATGCCGGCCCATGCCGCCGTAGGTATCGACAATGATCTTACGACCGGTGAGGCCCGTGTCGCCTTGCGGTCCGCCGACGACGAATTTGCCGGTCGGGTTGATGAGATATTCGGTGTCCTTGGTGAGCATCGATTTCGGCAGCACGGCCTTGACGACCTTCTCGATGCAAAACTTCTCGATCTCCGCGTGCTCCGCGTCCGCGGCGTGTTGCGTGGAGATGACCACGTTCGTGATGCGCGTCGGCTTGCCGTTGGCGTACTCCACCGAGACCTGCGACTTCGCGTCCGGCCGCAGCCACTTCGCGGCTTTGCCGGCTTTGCGAATCTCCGTCAGCTTCCGTCCCAGGCGATGAGCATACATGATCGGCGCCGGCATCAATTCAGGCGTCTCATTGCTGGCGTAGCCAAACATGATCCCCTGGTCCCCCGCCCCCTGTTCGGCGGTCTTCTTGCCCTTGGCCTTTTTGGCGTCGACCCCCTGGGCAATGTCCGGGCTCTGCGCGGTGAGGATGTTCTGCACGAAAATCTTCTCCGCATGGAAGACGTCGTCGTCGTTCACGTAGCCGATCTCTTTGACGGCATCGCGGACGATCTGTACGTAGTCGAGCTTCGCCTTGGTCGTGATCTCGCCGCCGACGATGGCGATATTGCTTTTCACGTAGGTTTCGCAGGCGACGCGGCTCTTCGGGTCCTGGGCGAGGCAGGCGTCGAGCACCGCATCGGAAATCGTATCGGCCACTTTGTCAGGGTGGCCTTCGCCGACGGATTCAGAGGAAAAGATGAAGCTACGAGACATTCGCGAGTGTGGGATGGTTGGATGGTTAGGGGCGATTGGCGGAAACGACGCATTGACCAATCATGATAAGCTGATATGTTTAGACGACTTTCGCATGGCGTCAATCGTAAAATCTCTGCGCCTACTTGCCGATGAAACCCGGCTGCGCCTGCTGCTCCTCCTGCAGAAGGAGGAGTTGTCCGTCGTCGAAATCCAGGAAGTGCTGGGGATGGGACAGTCGCGCATCTCGAGCCACCTGGCGCAACTGCGCCAGGCGGGGCTGGTGCGGGACCGGCGCGCGGGCAAGAACATCTATTACGCGCTGGCGGACGACAACGGGCATGCGCAGCTCGTGCCGATCATCCAGGCGGCGGCGAAGGAGCTGCCCGAGGCCGAGCGGGATCAAGCCGCGCTGAAAATTGCGCTGAAGAAGCGCGACGACAAGGCGCGCGAGTATTTCAATCAGCTCGCCGGGAAATTTGGCCGCGCCCATTGCCCGGGCCGCACGTGGGATGGCGTGGCGCACATGCTCTTTGCCCTGGTGCCGGAAATGGTGATCGCCGACCTCGGCGCCGGCGAAGGGACGCTGGCGCAACTGCTGGCCAAACGGGCGAAAAAAGTCATCGCGGTCGATAACTCGGAGAAGATGGTCGAATTTGGCGCGGCGCTGGCGAAGAAGCACGGCTTCAAGAATCTGGAGTATCGGTACGGGGAGATCGAAGACCCGCCGATCACGGCGAGCAGCGTCGATCTCGCGCTGCTCAGCCAGGCGCTGCATCACGCGACCCATCCGGAAAAGGCCATCGCGGCCGCCCACCGCATTTTGCGGAAAGGCGGAAGGATCGCGATTCTTGACCTGTTGCAGCACCAGATGGAGGAGACCCGCGAACTGTATGCCGACCGGTGGCTTGGGTTTAGCGAGGCGGACTTGCAGCAGTTCCTGGAAGGGGCCGGCTTTCGGGAGATCGAGATTGGGGTGGTTTCGCGGGAGAACCAGCCGCCGTTCTTTCAGACGGTGCTCGCCACGGCCGTGAAATGAAGGACCTGTGACAAGGTGACGGGGTGACGGGTGGCAGTTGAAAGCTGGTTGGCGGAATCGGAGGAGGAACAGCGAATCACACGATTCACACGAATCAAACCACCACCCCTTTGCCACCACCGAAAATCATTTAAACCGCAGAGAGCGCAGAGAAAAGTGAGAGGTCCGCAGAGGGATGCGCTTCGCGCGGAGGAAGGCGAGCCGCGGTTTCTGCCTTTATTCGTGGCCATTCGTGCAATTCGCTGGCCAACCCTTTGGTTGCAGCTCTGCCCTGACTCTTCGCTCGCGGCCAGTCCCGTGCAGGTGCGACTTCGTTCACTTTCAATTAAAATGGGCGCTGCGCGCGTTGGTTTCCCATGGCGCGTCGGAGCGACGCCATCCACCCATGCTCGGAAGCCAAAAGCAAGTTCCGCCGCTGATCTGCAAGACGAGTTACGCGAGAATCGGTTTTATGAGGTGGCCTTCGACGTCGGTGAGGCGGAAGTCGCGGCCCTGGTAACGGTAGGTGAGCTTGGTATGGTCGACGCCCATGAGGTGCAGGATGGTGGCGTTGAGGTCGTGCACGTGCACCGGGTCACGGACGATGTTGTAGCAGTAATCATCAGTCTCACCATGCGTCATGCCGCCTTTGATGCCGGCGCCGGCGAGGAACATGGTGAAGCAGCGGGGATGGTGATCGCGGCCGTAGTTGTCCTCGGTGAGCGTGCCTTGGGAGTAGATCGTCCGGCCGAATTCGCCACCCCAGACGATGAGGGTGTCCTGCAAAAGTCCGCGCTGCTTGAGGTCCTGGATGAGGGCGGCGGTGGGCTGATCGGTGTCGCGGCACTGGCCCTTGATCGCGGCCGGCAGACCGCCGTGATGGTCCCAGCCCATGTGAAAGAGCTGGATGAAACGCACGTCACGCTCGGCGAGGCGGCGGGCGAGCAGGCAGTTCGAAGCGTAGGTGCCCGGCGTCTTGACTTCCGGCCCGTAGGAATCGAGGACGCTCGGCGGTTCCTTGGAGATGTCGGTGAGTTCCGGGACGCTGGCCTGCATGCGGAAGGCCATCTCGTATTGAGCGATGCGCGTCTGGATCTCGGGATCGCCCAGGGCGTCGTAGCGCTGCTTGTTGAGCGCGGAGAGTTCGTCGAGCGTCTCCCGGCGCGTGTCGCGATCCACCCCGGCGGGGTTGGAGAGGTAGAGAACGGGATCGCCGGTGTTGCGGAATTTGACGCCCTGATGCTTGGAGGGCAGAAAACCGCTGCTCCAAAGGCGATCGTAGAGGGGCTGATCGTCACGGCGGCCCGTGCCGAAGGAGGTGAGCACGACATACGCGGGCAGGTCCTTGTTCTCGCTGCCGAGGCCGTAGCCGACCCAGGAGCCCATGCTGGGCCGGCCCGCGAGTTGCGAGCCGGTGTTCATGAAAGTGATCGCGGGGTCGTGGTTGATCGCCTCGGTAAAGAGCGAGCGCACGACGCACAGGTCGTCCGCGATGCCGGATAGTTTGGGCATGAGCTCGCTAAACCAGGTGCCGCCTTGGCCGTGTTGCGCGAACTTGAAGATGGTGGGCGCGACGGGGAATTTTTTTTGCCCGGAGGTCATCGTCGTGAGGCGCTGGCCTTTGCGGATCGAATCGGGGAGATCTTCGCCGCGGTGCTTGACGAGCTCGGGCTTGGGATCGAAGAGGTCCATCTGCGACGGCGCGCCGGACTGGAAGAGATAGATGATGCGTTTGGCTTTCGGGGCGAAGTTGGGAAAGCCGTCGAGACCGCCAAGGGCTTTCGAGCTGGACGCAGCGTGGAGGTGCGGACCGAGGAGAGAGCCGAGAGCGGCGAGGCCGATGCCGGAAGCGGAGCGCTGGAGGAAGGTGCGGCGGGTGAGGGCGGCGCGCTGGTCGAGCGCGAGGTCGAAGAAATGGTGATCGTTGCAGTTCATGGATGTGCGGAGCGGGCGGCGGGAAAGTAGAAGCGGCTTCCAGCCGCTTGGTATTCAACGAAAAGCGGCAGGATGCCGGTTGCTCGTCCCCGCCGGGACGACCCTTCGGGCTGCCTGCGGCAGGCTATCTCGCTCCGCTCGGTTCCACTTTGGGGGTTACTCGCGGGTGACGACTTCATCGAGGTTGAGGAGGACGTTGGCGGTGAGGGTGTAGGCGGCCAGTTCGGAGGCGTTCAGGTTGGGGTTGGCCTTGGAGGCGCCGATGGTGGTGAGCTGGACGGCGGCATCGGGCTGCTGCTGGAAACGCGCGAGACGCTTCTCCAGGCCAGCGGCGAGCACCAGCGTCTCCGGAGTGCGCGGCGGACGGCCGGTCACGCGTTGGAAGGCCCAGGCGATCCGCTGTTCGGGAGTGGCGCCGCCCTCGGAAATCATGCGTTGGGCGAGAACGCGCGCGGCCTCGACGAAGGTCTTCTCGTTCAACAGCGAGAGGGCCTGGAGCGGGGTGTTGGTCCGGGAGCGCTTCACCGTGCAAATCTCGCGGGTCGGCGAGTCGAACATGGTCATCGACGGCGGCGAGGCGGTGCGTTTCCAGATCGTGTAGAGCGAGCGGCGGTAGAGGCTGTCGCCGGTGTCGGGCTTGTAGCCGCGCAGGTCGCCGTACTTGCTCGTCTCGTCCCACACGCCTTCCGGCATGTAGGGCCGGACGCTGGGGCCGCCGACTTTGTCGACGAGCAGGCCGCTCACGGCGAGCGCCTGGTCACGGATCAACTCGGCGGGAAGACGGAAACGCGGGCCCCGGGCGAGCAGCCGGTTTTCGGAATCGTGCTCGATGAGTTGGGGCGTGACCTTCGAGGACTGCCGGTAGGTGGCGCTCATGACCATGGTCTTTTGCATCGCCTTCATGTCCCACTTGAGCCGGATGAACTCCGTGGCCAGCCAGTCGAGCAGCTCCATATTGCTGGGCCATTCCGACTGCGAACCGAGGTTCTCCGTGGTCCGCACCAGTCCAATCCCAAAGAATTTCTCCCACGCCCGGTTGACCCACACCCGCGCGGTCAGGGGGTTGTTCGGGGACATGAGCCATTGCGCGAGCCCGAGACGATTCATGGGCGCACCCGGCGGCATGGGCGGAAGAGACGCCGGCAGGCCGCGCTCCACCTTGTCGCCCTTTTTGTCGTACTCGCCGCGCTTGAGGATAAAGGCCTCGCGCGGCTGGGGCAGTTCCTTGAGCACCATGGTATTCTCGATCATGCCGCGGAGCGCATCGGCCTTCTTTTTGGCCGCAGCCACTTCCGCTTCCGCGCGCGTGGCGGGGTTGTCCGTGTTGGCGCGATAGAATTTGGCCAGTTCCGTCCGCTGCTCGGCGGTGCGTTTGGCCGGGTCGACGGAGAGCGCGAGGCGAATGGAGTCCGGGGTTTTGCCACCGTCGAGTTTCACGACGCCGGGAGGCAGCGAGGTCACGTTGAGGCGGAAGCGTCCGATATTGTGCGTGGCGAAAGTCGACTCGTGTTTCAGACGGATGATAATCGTGGCATCCGCGGGGACGGTGATGGGCGTGGCGGTGACGAACATCGCCTTGCGCGGCACGGCCTTGGTGGGATCGTTGCCGTCCACGGCCCAGCCCTTGCGGGCGGCATCGCGCGCTTTCTTCTTTTTCGGCGTGCTTTCCTCGACGATCCCTTTCACCTCGTAGCCCTTCTGCTCGTAGTCCGCCTCGGCTTTCGCGAAGTCCGCGACGAGCTGCTCGGAGCGGCTCGGGGCCGCGATCTCGGCCTCGACCCCGGTGAGGACAAAATTGCCGTTGGTATTGCGGCCCAGGCTCTTGTTGGGAAGCGACGGATCGGGCAATACCTCGATGAGCAAACCGCTGAATGAGCCCGCGGGCAGCGGCGCCGTAATGGTGTAGGTGTCGTTCTTCGGGTTCTTGCCGCTGGCGAGCCAGGAGCCATCCTCCTTCCGGGTGAACGTGGCGCCACCCTCGCTCTTGACCTCGGTGGGCGCCAGCGCATGCCAGGCTTCCACCTGCTGCTCCATCTGCGCAGTAAACTGCTTCTCCCATTCCTTTTGCAACTGGGGCAGCTTCTTCGCCGCCTCGGCGACATGCTGCTGCGCGGTTTCGATCGCGGCATTCAACTTCGCGAGCTGCGCCTCCTGCTCCGGCGTCGGCAGCTCAAGCACGGGGCGCGAATTGCCGCCGCGCCGCGTTCCGGCCGCACCGCCGAAGTCGTCGAGCACGCCGTTTTCGTCGCCGGAATTGAAGAAGGCGAACATCTGATAGAATTCCTTCTGTGTGATTGGATCGAACTTGTGATCGTGGCAGCGGCAGCAGTTGAAGGTGAGGCCCAGCCAGGTGAGGCCGGTCGTCTCGACGCGATCGATGACCGTCTCGGCAAACCATTCCTCAATGATGCGCCCGCCTTCGCCATTGAGCCGCGCGTTGCGGTGGAAACCGGTGGCGACGATTTGATCGCGGGTCGGGTTCGGCAGCAGGTCGCCGGCGAGCTGCTCGATGGTGAATTGATCGAAGGGCTCGTTGCGATTGAAAGCATTGATGACCCAATCGCGCCAGTGCCACATCTGCCGGCTCGAATCGCTCTGGAAACCATTGCTGTCCGCGTAGCGCGCAAAGTCGAGCCACGGCACGGCCATCCTTTCACCATACCGGGGCGACGCGAAAAGCCGGTCGATGACTTTCTCGTACGCGTTCGGCGATGGATCGGCGAGAAAAGCCGACACTTCCTGCGGAGTCGGCGGGGTCCCGGTGAGATCGAGCGATGCGCGGCGGATGAGGGTCGCGCGGTCGGCTTCGGGCGATTGCTTGAGACCCTCCTTGGCCAGACGCGCGAGGATGAAATTGTCGATCGGGTTGCGGACGGCGGCGGTCTTGTCGGCCACGGGCGTCACGGCGGGCCGCTCGGGTTTGATGAAGGCCCAGTGGCCTTGATACTGGGCGCCCTGGGCGATCCATTTTGAGATCGCGTCGACCTGCGCGGGTATGACGGTCTTGTGCAACCTGGCCGGCGGCATGAGGTCGTCGGGGTCCTTGGTCGTGAGCCGCTTGATGAGTTCGCTCTTTTCGGGATGGCCGGGAACAATGGCGATCGCGCCGGACTCCGAGGGTTTGACGGCCGTTTCGCGGGTGTCGAGCCGCAGCCCCGCCTTGCGCTTGGCCTCATCGGGACCGTGGCACTGAAAGCAGGTGTCTGAAAACACCGGCCGGACGTCCCGATTGAAATTGACCTTCTCGTCGGCATGCAGCGGTGCGATGAGGAGAGAAGCAGCCAATACGAGAGTGGAGGAGCGAGGCAGCAGGCTAGGCATGAGGGCGGACGGAATGGTTACGAGGAAAGCGCGACAATAGCGGAAACTTAGCGAGCGGCAGGACAAAGGGTTTTACGGAGTTGCGTAACTGGGGAGGAGCGTTCTTGGTTCTTGGTTGAAGCTGGCGCTGCGCGGGGGGCATTTTCGATTTGAGCTAAAGCTCAAGGCACTTTCCGGGTTGTCCGAGGGCTTGACCAAATCCGCAGCAACCTCTTAAAGGTCCGCGCGTTCGGGCAGCCGCCAATTAGGAAGGCCCACCCCCACATTCTCCCAAACCCCCAACAGTATCGACACCATGACACGTTTTCCACGTCTCCGCCCTTCACGTATTTTCCGGCCGCATTCCCTGGCGTTGCTGACCGCCGCTTGCGCGACCGTCGCCGCCCAGGCGGAAGTAAAGCTGCCGGCGATTTTCAGCGACCACATGGTTTTGCAGCGTGACCAGAAGGTTCCGGTCTGGGGCTGGGCGGATGAAGGCGAGAAGGTGACGGTGGGATTTGCGGGGCAGAAGGAGACGGCGACAGCGGCGAAGGACGGGAAGTGGTCGGTGACGCTCAAGCCACTCAAGGCGAACAGCACGGGCACGAAATTCACGGTGGAAGGGAAGAACAAGATCGAACTCGACGATGTGCTCGTGGGCGAAGTGTGGTTCTGCTCGGGGCAGTCGAACATGGAATGGTCGGTGAGCGCCGCGAAAGATGCGCCGAAGGAAATTGCCGAGGCGAACAATCCGCGCATCCGGCACTTCAAGGTGCCCCACGTGACGAGCGACAAACCGGAGACCGAGGTGAAGACGTCGGGAGGCTGGCAGGCCACGACGCCCGCGGTCGTAGGAGCGTTTACGGCGGTGGGATACTTTTTTGGCCGGGAGATCGAGAAAGCGCTCGATGTGCCCATCGGTCTCATCGGGTGCAACTGGGGCGGGACGCGCATCGAGCCGTGGATTCCGCCGGTGGGCTTCCAGTCGGTCCCGGCGCTGAAGGCGGAATTCGCCGACAAACTCGAGACATTCCCAAAAATGACGCCGAAGATGCAGCCCAAGCCGGTCCCAGTGCTGGACGCCGAAGGCAAGCCGGTGATCGGCAAGGACGGGAAGCCTGCCACCAAACAGGTGCCGGAGCTCGACAAGGACGGCAAGCCGGTGCTGGGCGCGAGCAGCAGCTCGCCGCTGGCGATTTACAATGCGATGGTTCATCCGATCGTCCCCTACGGCATCCGCGGAGCGCTGTGGTACCAAGGCGAATCGAACAATGGCGAAGGGATGCTGTACTTCGAGAAGATGAAGGCGCTGATCGGCGGCTGGCGCTCCATCTGGCAGGAGGGAGAATTCCCGTTCTATTTTGTGCAACTCGCGCCGTACCGTTACAACCGGCCTGACAACCTGCCGGCCATTTGGGAAGCGCAAGCGGCTGCGCTGTCGATTCCGAATACCGGGATGGCCGTGACCACCGATATTGCCACGGTGCCCAACATTCATCCGCCGGACAAACAGACCGTGGGCCACCGGCTGGCGCTCTGGGCGCTGGCGAAGACCTACCAAAAGTCCGTGGGCAGCTACGCGAGCCCGCTGTTCTCCGAGCTCTCGATCGAGGGCAGCAAAGCGAAGGTCAGCTTCAGGAATGCCGATGGCGGGCTGAAGGCGCGGGACGGGCAGCCGTTGACGTGGTTCACGATCGCGGGCGAGGACAAAAAGTTTGTCGAGGCGAAGGCGGAGATTTCGGGGAACAGCGTGATAGTCAGCGCGCCGGGAGTGGAGAAACCGGTGGCAGTGCGGTTTGGATGGAATGAAACAGCGGAGCCGAACCTGGCCAACGGGGCCGGATTGCCAGCGTCGCCGTTCCGGACGGATGCGTGGACGGATGCGACGATGCCGGCGGCCGCGGCGCCTGAGCCGGTGAAAAAATAGACCGGAATCGAGCCTCCTTCCATGACAACTGCTCCCCGTTTTTCGCCTTGGCGATTCCTGCAACCCTGTTCGCTGGGGCTGCTGGCCGCCGCTTACGCTACGGCCACCGCCCACGCGGAGGTAACGGTCCCGGCCATATTCAGCAACTCCATGGTTTTGCAGCGTGACCAAAAAGTTCCGCTTTGGGGTTGGGCCGACGAAGGGGAAAAGGTCACTGTGGAATTCGCCGGACAGAAGGCGGTCACCACGGCGAAGGACGGGAAGTGGTCTGTGACGCTGAATGCGCTGAGAGCGAACAGCAAGGGTGCGAAGCTCACTGTGCAGGGGAAAAACAGGATTGAACTCGAGGATGTGCTCGTGGGTGAAGTCTGGTTCTGCTCCGGGCAATCCAACATGGCCTTCACGGTCAACGCTTCGAAGGACGCGCAGACGGAAATCGCCACGGCGAACAACGGACGCATCCGGCACTTCAAGGTGGCGAATGTAACCGGCGAGAAATCGCTGGCGGAGGTAAAGACCATCGGTGGCTGGAAGGCCGCTTCGAAGGACACGGTGGGAAGTTTCACGGCGGTGGGATACTACTTTGGACGCGAGATCGAGAAGGCGCTCGATGTCCCGATCGGCCTGATTGGCTGCAATTGGGGCGGCACGCGCATTGAGCCGTGGATTCCGCCCGTGGGCTTTCAATCGGTGCCGGCCCTCAAGGAGGAATTTGCGGACAAGCTCGATACTTTTCCAAGAATGGCGCCGGTGATGCAGCGCATCCCGGTGCCTGTGCTGGACAAGGATGGCAAGCCGGTGATCGGCAAGGACGGGAAGCCCACCACCAGGCAGGTGCCGGAGCTCGATAAGGACGGCAAACCGGTACTGATGGCGAGCCAAGGGTCGCCAACGGCCATTTATAATGCGATGGTTCACCCGATCATTCCGTACGCCATTCGCGGGGTGCTTTGGTACCAAGGTGAAGCGAACAACGGCGAAGGGATGATCTATTTCGAAAAGATGAAGGCGTTGATCGGCGGGTGGCGATCGAGCTGGCAACAGGGGGATTTCCCATTCTATTTCGTCCAACTCGCGCCCTTCCAGTACAAGCGGCCGGAAAGTCTCCCAGCGCTCTGGGAGGCCCAGACGGCCACGCTGTCGGTACCCAACACCGGGATGGCCGTGACCACCGACGTCGGCATGGTGTCCGACATTCATCCGAAAGACAAACAAACGGTCGGCCACCGCCTGGCGCTCTGGGCGCTGGCGAAGACGTACCAGAAGCCCGCCGGCCCCCACGCCAGTCCGTTGTTTGACAAGCTCAAAATCGAGGGCACCAAGGCCCGGGTCAGTTTCAAGAACGCCGATGGCGGACTTAAAGCGCGGGACGGTCGGGCGCTAACGTGGTTCACGATTGCCGGTGAGGACAAGAAATTCGTCGAAGCCAGGGCGGAGATTTCAGGGGACAGCGTCATCGTCAGCGCGCCGGGCGTGGAGAAACCGGTGGCGGTGAGATTTGGGTGGAATGAAACGGCGGAGCCGAACCTGGCCAATGGGGCGGGATTGCCGGCGTCGCCGTTTCGGACGGATCCGTGGACGGATGCGACGATGCCGACGGTCACGGTGGCGCCCGACGCGACAAAGAAGTGAAGGAAGGCGCGGAGAGCGCGAATGAAAGTCGTTCCGGAACAAGGATCGTCCTGGCCCTGTGTTTGTGGTTCGTCCTGGCGGCCCAGGCCGCGGCTGGCGGCAAATCGCCTGCCACCCTCGTCGGAACGACGGAGTTGCCGACAGGGTATGCGATGGATGACCGTGAAGGCGAGAGTTCGCCGGATGGACAATTCGCCTTCATCTCGCCGCAAGGTGACACGGTCGATCGCGGGCGGGCGTCCCACTACCTGGTTCGCAGGGATCCCTTTCGCATTCTCGCCGCAAGTATCGTGCGAACCTCCAGTGCCGGACATATGGACACCGAGAGAAAGGTCCTCTGGTCTTCGGACAGCCGGGCAGCGTTGCTGCTTGCCGAAGGGGATCGCCGCGTGGTGGGCGCCACGCTCTTCGAGCTACGCGCGAGTGGGCAGCCGCGCCGGGTCGATCTTTACGGCGCGATCATCGAGGCGCTCGCCCCGAAATTCCCTACCGGGAAAGTGAAGCCCTTCGGCAAGTCCGAACGATATGTCCTCCAGGAAGATGAACGAGACCTGCGCGAGGCGTGGTCCTTCACGCGCAGTGGGCGTCTTCTCATGATCAACATCTTTGCCACCACACAACCGCGCATGCTGGGAGAAGGGGCGGTGTGGAGCGGCGAACTCGAGGGGGTATGGGATGTGGCGGCGGGACGGTGGGGAGTGGTGCAGGGATTTGGGAAGGTGATTCGACGGTAGGACGGTGGGAGCGCAAGTTGCCTTTGATGAAGGTGGCGCGCTTCGCGCGGAAGGGACGATTCCCGTCGAGGGGGACGTGAGCCACGACCGCAGCCACGTCTGCTCCAGACGGAGGCGGAACTCCGAACTTCCTGCCGTCCCCCGTGTATTCGGGGGTGGCGCAACTGGGCGGTGCGTGTTCACTATGGGGCTTCATGGTCCCCCGTATTGCGATTTCAGTTTTCGTGCTTTTGCTTGCCACTGTGGGCGGGGCGGGGGCGGCGGGGTTGGAGGGATTGGATGCCAAGGTGCGCGGGTATATCGACGCGCATTGCATGAGTTGTCATGATGCGGAGTCGGAGAAGGGGGATTTCCGAATCGACAAGCTATCGAACAAGGTGGGGATGGAGGACACGCCGCAGTGGCTGGAAGTGATGGAGCGGATTAATTCCGGGGAGATGCCGCCGAAGAAGGCGAAGAAACGACCGAGCGCGGAGGAGAGCGCGGCGATCGTGGCGTGGATCGCGGGACGCCTGAAGGAAGGCGAGGCGGCGCGCCTGGCGGCACGCGGACGGGTTTCGTACAACCGTCTAACGCGGGCGGAATACGTCAACACGGTGCAGGACCTCATCGGGGTGCATTTCGACGCGACCGATCCGGGCGCTTTTCTGGAGGATCCGGAGTGGCATGGATTCGAGCGCATCGGCTCGGTGATGACCCTGTCGCCATCGAACGTGGAAAAATATCTGGCGGCGGCCGAAGTGATCCTGGCGGAGGCTTATCCGAAGCAGAAGGCGGCGTTTCTCGAGTACACGAAGAAGGCGATCGAGGAGAAGCAGATCGATGAATTTCACCGGGCGCGGCTGGAGGCGGCGGGACAGTTGGACAAGGTGCGTTTCGAGTGCTGGCCGGGAGACATCTTTCGCTATTCCGCGAACCAGGCCCTCCCGGAAGCCGGCATCTATGAGATCACCTACCAGCTCAGCGGGTTGAAGCCGGCCAAAGGGCGGGCCCCGCGGCTTTTCGTGTACGAGACGAAGCTGGACCGCGTGCTCTTCGAGCAAGACATCGTGGCTCCCGAGGAGGCGCCCATCGAGGTGACATTCCGCGCGCACTTGCCGAAAGGCCGGCCGAGCATCGATGTGATCAACGATGTGCCCGGGCCGAAAAACACGCCGCCGTCGGGACGGCACGGCAACCGGCCGTTCGTGAGCACGAAAGATGGCCGCATGCCGTGGCAGATGAAGCTGACCGACGAGCAAGGGCTTGCGCGATACCCTTTCCTGATCCTCGATTCGATTTCCTTCCGAGGCCCGCTGATCACAGACGAGGAACAAAAACGGCGGGACGAGTACCTGCCGCGCGAGGAGGGAAACATGGAGCAGGTGCGAACCAGCCTCGGGACCCTGGCGCGCCGCGCGTTCCGGCGTCCACTGCGGGACGGTGAGCTGGACCAATATGTGGAAATCGTGAAGTCCGAGCAGGCCGCGGGCGAAAAGTTTTTCGATGCGGTGAAGGCGGGCATGGCCGCGATCCTGTGCTCGAAGAGCTTCATCTTTTTGGCGGAAGGAGACGAAAGCGCGAACCGCGACACGCTGAATGATTGGGAGATCGCGTCGCGATTGTCCTATCTGTTTTGGAGCACCATGCCGGACAACGAATTGTTCGCGCTGGCGGAGCAAGGCAAGCTGCGCGACCGGACCGAACTCTCACGGCAGGTGGCGCGGATGCTGGCCGACCCGCGAGCGGCGCGCTTCACGGAATCGTTTTCCACCCAGTGGCTCAACCTGCGGAAAGTCGGGATGTTTCCGCCGGACAAGAAGCTCTATCCGGACTACGACAAGTCGCTGGAAAAGAGCATGATCGGCGAAACGACGGCGTTTTTCCGCCAGGTCCTCGACGACGGATTGACGCTACGCGAGTTCCTCAAGTCCGACTGGACGATGCTCAATGGGAGGCTCGCCCAGTTTTACGGCATCCCGGGCCCGAGCGTCGCCGGGGGCGAGTTTCAGCGCGTGGCGCTGCCGGCGGACAGCCGGCGCGGCGGCCTGCTCACGCAGGCCGCGGTTTTGTCTCTCACATCGGATGGGACGCGGCAGCGTCCGGTCCATCGCGGCAAATGGGTGCTGGAGTCCATCTTCGGCAAGTCCCCTCCCCCGCCGCCGGCGAACGTGGAGCCCATCGAGCCGAGCCCGGCCACCGCACCCAAGGCGACGATCCGGATGAAATTGGAAGCGCACATTCATGATGCGAAATGCGCGTCCTGCCACAGCAAAATCGATCCGCTGGGGCTGGCGTTCGACAACTATGACGCCATCGGGCGCTGGCGAACGGAGGAGGCCGTGGAAGGCACGGGGGACAATCCTCCGGTGAATGCGAGCGGCAAACTGGCTGACGGCCGGAGCTACCACACGCCCGAAGAGTTCAAAGAATTGCTGCTCGCGGATATCGACATCTTCAATGCCGCCTTCATTGAAAAACTCGCCACCTACGGGTTGCGCCGCAGCATGTCGTTCGGCGACCGGGAGAGCCTGGCGGCGATCGCGAAGGCCAGCCGGGAGAAGGATTATCGGCTGCGGGACCTGGTGGAGGCGTTTGTGGTTTCGGAGCTGTTTCAGAAACGATGAATGGAGGAGATTTTGAACATTCAACACCCAACACCCAACACCCAACATCCAATGGGAATGACCACTGGGGTGAGTGATAGGGAAGATTAGCATCCAACGCCGCACACCACACTTATGAGCAATTTGAATCTTAATCGCTGGCAAATGAGCCGCCGCCAAGTTGTGCGCGGGCTGGGTGCTTGCATGGCGCTGCCGCTGCTGAACTGCATGGGAGCGCTCCCGGCGGCGTCCCGGCCGAAACGGAGTGTGTTTCTCTACATTCCCAACGGGGTCAATACGCTCACCTGGCAAATTGAGAAACCGGGCGCCGGTTATGCACTGACCACGCCCCTGGCGTCGCTCGAGCGGCACCGCGCGGATGTCACGCCGATCAGCGGGCTGCATCATCCGAAGGTCATCGGCAAACAGCACAACTGCGACAGGGTGTGGCTCACGGGCGCCGACGTCCCGGGCGATGGCGGCGCTTTCCGCAACTCGGTGTCGGCGGACCAACTCATGGCCGAGGTGCAGGGCAAGGCGACGCGTTTTGCGTCGTTGGAACTGGCGATCGAGGGACACTCGCTCGCCTGGTCGCGGGACGGCATCCAGATTCCGGCGGAACGCAACACGCGCACGATTTTCAATGCGCTCTTTGGGGTCGACAAGGACAGCAAGGAGGTGCAGCGCCGCCGCCTGAACCGCCGGGGCAGCATCCTCGATGTGGTGATGGCCGACGCGCAGAAGGTGAACCACAAGCTCGGCAGCGAAGACCGCTCCAAGCTCGACGAGTACCTTACCGCCGTGCGCCAGGTGGAAGTGCGCACGGAGCGAGCGGAGTCCTGGCTCGACATCGCCAAGCCGAAGATCGCCGCCGCGGATGAAGCGCGCCTGACGCGAAAACTGGATATGTCGCAGGCGGGGGAGTACTACCGGCTCTTTTACGATCTCATGGTCATGGCCTTGCGCACCGATTCCACGCGCGTGATCACGTGCATGATCGGCAGCGAGGCGAACGGCGGCGCCATCCCGGACATCGGCATTTCGCAGACCCGCCACGGGCTGTCCCATCACAATGGCGACCCCGAGCAGCTTCGCCGCTTGACCCAGACCGACACGTTCCTGGTCGAGCAGCTCAGCTATTTTCTCGATCAGCTTAAGGCCTTCGAAGAGGAAGGACGGCCGTTGCTCGACACCACGCAAGTGCTCTGGGGCAGCGGGATGGCGTACGGGCACAGCCACGGCAACGCCAACCTACCCACGCTCTTCGCCGGGGGCAGGGCCCTGGGCGTGAAGCACGGGCAGCATGTCGATTTCAATCTGCCGAAGATCGGGCAGTACAATGTGGCCGACTCGCAGAACCACTATCGCATCTGCTCGCGGCCCGTGGATGGCGACGCGCGGCTGAGCAACCTGCTGCTGACGATGCTGCAGCGGATGGATGTGCAGACCGAGCAGTTCCAGGACAGCTTGCGTCCGCTCGCGGAAGTGGTGGGGTGAGAGGGATGAGAACATCCAACATCCAACATCCGACACCCAACATCCAATGGGCTCCGCGCCACTTGGCCATGGCGATCGGTGTAGCAATGACGTTCGGAGCGGGGTTGTTGCTGGCGGAGACGACGGGGGTGGCGGCATTTCGGACGGATGAGAGCAAGGACAAGGCACTGCCGTGGTTTCAGCTCGTGGATGGACAGTTTCCTCCACCGAATTCGGGGCACGCGATTTCGGGGGAGCTGATCATGGTAGACCATTTGGAGCGGCGCTTTTATTTGCGGGTGGATCGCAATGACAGCCAGGACCGCGGCGTTTTCGATCTTCCGCTGGACGCAGTGATGCTGCCCTACGGATCGATCTACTATCATGGCGCGCCGGCAGCCTTGCAGGACATCCCGTTGGGCACGCATCTCCACGGGTTGTTTTACCTGAAAACGAAAGACGACAAGTCTCCGCCTCCGCCGGGTCCGCATCGCCGGGTCACGCCGGAAAACGCCTTCAAACGCTGCTTTCAACTCGAAGACGACTTTAGCTATCGCGCGCGGCAGAAGCAGTCGTGGAAGATCGAATCCGTGGATCTGGCCACGAAGAAACTCACGGCCACCCCGCAGCAAGATGGCAAACCGGCCGGCGAGCCGAAGCTCTTCGACCTGCTCTCCAGCACGTCGGTGTTCGAGGGACCGGGATTCGGCAAACTGGAATCGTTGAAGCCGGGACAGATCGTGCAGTTCAATCTCACGTGGGTCACGCTCTACGGGCCGGGCCGCGTCCTGGAAATCTGGCTGGACGAACCCAGCCGCACCCTCGCCACCGCTCAACAAATCGAGCGCCACCGGAACCACATCCGCGAGCGCGGCCTGCCCGGTTGGGTGGAAGCCGTGGATGACGAGACGCAGATCGTCACCCTCACCTTTTTCGGCGGAGTCGATCCCACGTTGTTTGCCGAGTTGAAGAATATCAACCCGGAACCCTTTGGCTGGCCGCTGAACAAGCCGGAGGATGACCCCCTGGCGCCGAAGGGGACCATTGCGGTCGCGCGGGAAAGCCTCATGACGTATGACCCCGTCAACGACCGCAAGGGCGGGAATATCCTTCATATCGGCAAAGTCCCAGTCGAACCCGGGAGCAGCGGCGTGCAGATCAAAGTGAAGTGCGACCTGCTCCTCGAAGGCTACCGGCCGAAGCGCATCGTGCGGTTTTATCCGGCGACGTGGAAAGTCAATGCGCTGCCCCGGGAAGAGCAGTTCAGCGGCAGGGAGTGAGTTGGATTGCGGATTTTGGATTTAATCGCCTGACCTTGGTTCGCTCGTTACAGCAAATTTCAGATTTCAGATTTTACTTATGAACCTATACCGACCCCTTCACCGATCCCTCCTCATTGCGGCCACTTCGTTTGCCATCGCAGCGCCCGGCTTTTCCGGGGAGCCGACGGGATTCGCGAACCTCAAGACGCAGGCTGACCTCGATGCGCTGATCGGCTCCACCAAAGACGCCGGCTTGAAAAAGGCGCTGAGCGAAAATGCCGCCGCCATCCTCGCGGCGGCCGACAAGCACCCTCACGTCGAAGCGGTGATCAAAACCGTCGAGAGTTCGCCGGGCAAGGTGGAGAAAATCAACATCACGCCCGAGGCGTTGAAGAAGGCGGCAGATGGAGACATCGCCCTCTTCGACACGCTCACGCTAGTGGATCTCGCCATCCCAAACGCCGGGCCGCACGACCAGCGTAAGAACGATCCGTATGACGCCGCGTTTTTCGAGCACCTCGGACACATCGACGACCTGGAGTCGCTCAATATCATCGCGACGAAATGCAGCGACGCGTGGATCGCGCCGCTCGGGAAGCTGACCCGCTTGAAGGCCCTGCGGTTTACGAACAACGGCAAGCTCTCCGATGCCGGCCTGGAGCAACTCGCCGGGCTGCGGCAGTTGGAAAACTTTGCCTTCATCGGCACGCAAATGCAGGGGCACGCCTTCGCGAAGTTCGACGGCTGGACCGCGCTGACGCGTTCGAGTTTCCGCGGGAGCAGCATCGATGACGAAGGGTTGCGCCTGCTGTGCGAGAAATTTCCGAACTACGAGAATATCAGTCTCGCCCACGCGAAATTCACCGACGCCGGCGCGGAAAGCTTTACGAAACTGAGCAAGCTCAAAGGCCTGGAAATCGGCACGAAGAATGCCACGCCGAAAACTCTGGAGTATCTGGCCAGGCTGCCGCTGGAGTACCTGCAACTCGGCGAAGGATTCGACTCGCCGGAATGCGTCCCGCTGATCAAAGGGTTCTCGAACCTGCACCGGCTCACCTTCACCAACGCGAAAGCGCTGACGGAGGCCGAGGTGAAGATCATCGCCGGCATGACTCAGTTGGAGAGCCTGGAATTCAGCGACCTCAATCTGACGGAGGAGAATGTGTCGCAGTTGAAACCGTTCACTTTCCTCAAGGCCCTCCGTCTTATACATCGGCCCCAGCCCTATACGCCGGAGATGCAGGCGAAGATTCAGGGCATGCTGCCGAAGGTGGCGCTGAAGTTTGATTGAGCGGGCTCGACGCGCAAGGGTCAAGCCAGGTTGCATTGCAACCTTCCATGGAGCTTGTTCGCTATCGCCCTGATCATCATGACGCCATCAAGACAAGGGCAATTATTCCCGGCCGAAATAGTTGATCAGGGAACGCGCTGGAGCGCATCCCTCCGAGATACTGCTCAGTCGTCGCCGGTTTTCTTCGACTTTTCGCCGGGCAGTTTGCGGCCGGTCTTTTGCGCCCAGCGGGTGTAGGCTTCGCTGAGTTCCTTGACGAGCTCGGGCTTGGCGCCGGCGAGGTCGTGCAACTCGGTCCGATCGGACTCGATGTCGTAGAGCTCCCAGTGGGTGGGCTTGCCCAGGGTGTCCCAGACGAGTTTCCATGACCCGTGGCGGATGGCGCAGTTGCCGCTCCACTCCCAGCACAGTTCCTCGGGCGGCGGGCGCGTCCCGCCGCGGAGAATGGGGGCGAGACTGCGGCCTTCGAGCGGCTCGGTTTTCTCGCCGTTGATCTCGGCGGGCGGGTTTGCGCCGGCGAGCTCGAGACACGTAGGCAGCACGTCGATGATATGGCCGAGCTGTCCGGTCATCGTGCCGGCCGGCACATGACCGGGCCAGCGGGCGATGAGCGGAGTGCTGATGCCGCCTTCGTTGACCCAGCTCTTATAACGGCGGAACGGCGTGTTTTGCGCCCATCCCCAGCCGGGACCGACGGCCGTGTAGGTGCTGACGATGCCCGGCTGTTGGGTGTCGTCACGTCCGCCCGGTTCCTCGGTGCAGCCACCGTTGTCGGCGAGGAAAAGGACCAGCGTGTTTTTGGCGATGCCGAGGTCGTCGAGTGCCTTCAGCACGCGGCCGATGTTCTGGTCCATGCGATCGACCATCGCGGCGTAGGTGGCCATGCGCAGGTCTTCCCAGTCCTGATTGGCGCCGGCCCAATCGTAGGATTTGGAGTCGGTGGGCGAGAGCAGCCATTTCGGATCGAGCAGGCCCATGGCGAGCTGGCGCGCGTGGCGCTGGCGGCGCAGCTCTTCCCAGCCCATGTTGTATTTGCCGCGATACCTGGCGATGTCCTCGGGCCAGGCGTGCAACGGATAGTGAGGAGAATTGAACGCGAGGTGGATGAAGAACGGCTGGCCCGTTTTCGCGAAGCGCTCGATCGTCTCGATGGTGTGCGAGGTGAAAAAATCCGTGGTGTAAAAGTTCGGCGGGAATTCGGTGATGAGCTGGTCGTTGTGGCCGAAAGTGCGGACCTTGCCGCCCTTGAAAGGCGGATCGGGCTGCGCCGGATTGAAGTAATTCACCGCGCCATCCATGAGGCCGTAATACTCGTCGAAACCGCGGTCGAAGGGGCGCTGCGGCGCCTTGTTGCCAAGGTGCCATTTTCCGCTCATGCCGGCCTGATAGCCCGCGGGGCGCAGCGCTTCCGCAATCGTCGCGATATGGAGCGGGATCGAGTTGCCGCTGTTGCGCGGATACATGCCGGAGAGCAGGCAGGCCCGCGTGGTGGTGCACTTGGCGTTGTTGTAAAACTGGGTGAAGCGCAAGCCCTCGGCGGCGAGGCGATCGATGTTCGGGGTGCGAATCTCCCCGCCGTAACAGCCGATGTCGGAGAAGCCCATGTCGTCGGCCATCATGAGGATGATGTTCGGCGGGGAATCCGCGGCGAGAGAGATGACGGGGCACGGGAGGAGGAAGCCAAGGAGAAGGAGGAGGAGCTTGTTCATAGGAAGGGGGTGGTACGCGGAACGGGCAGCGGGTTCCGCACGATCGAGCAACCGCGTGCACGAGGGGAAGTTTCGGGAAAAAGGGACGGAGATGAACATCCAACATCCGACATCCAACCCGGCGGGGGTGCAATGCCGGACGGGCGTAGGAACCAAGAACGCAGAGGGTGACTTGGGTGGCGGAGGCCCGAGGAACAGCCCACTCCGATTTAACGCAGAGAAGAAGCGAGTAGAAGATGGGATCAAGGGCGCAGAGGGATGCTCCGCGCCGCCTATCCGGACGACGGATTTTGGGAATGAGGGGCAAGAAGAAGGGAGAAGGGAGAGTCTCCAGCGCGCCACGCTGGAGAATTTAGGCGATGTTTGGCTTGGGAGGAAATACGCCAGACGATTGATCAGGGAACGCGCTGGAGCGCATCCCTCCGAGATTGCGAGTTTAGCCTCCCAATGCATTGGCGGGTGCGGCAGATTGACGATCCCGTCCGTACCTCCAGAACGCGTTCCAATGAAATCTCCCCTCTTCGCATTTACTGTCTTGTTATTGGCTTCGTTGGGCGTGTTGCGCGCCGCGGAGGCGGTGAAGCCCAACGTCGTACTGATCTTCATCGACGATATGGGCTATGGCGATATCGGGCCGTTTGGATCGACGAAGAATCGCACGCCGAATCTCGATCGCATGGCGCGCGAGGGGATGAAGCTCACGTCATTTTACGCCGCGCCCGTTTGCTCGGTGTCGCGGGCGCAGGTCATCACGGGCTGTTACGGCCAGCGCGTCTCGCTTCCCGGGGTGCTCGGGCCCGGCTCCGCCATCGGCATTAATTCTTCGGAGCACACCGTCGCCGAACTAATGAAATCCCAGGGCTACGCGACGATGTGCATCGGCAAATGGCATCTCGGCGATCAGCCGGAGTTCCTGCCGACGCGGCATGGGTTCGATCAGTACTTCGGCGTGCCGTACTCGAACGACATGATGAAGAAGTCGAAGGTCAACGGACAGCTCGTGGTCCCGCTGGTGCGGCAGGACAAGGCGGTGGAACTGCTTACGGGCGACGACCAGGATCGCCTGACCGAGCGCTATACCGACGAGGGAGTGAAGTTCATCACGGAAAACAAGGACCGCCCGTTCTTCCTCTACCTGCCGCACACGGCGGTGCACACGCCGATTCATCCGGGGGAGAAATTCCGCGACCACTCGAAGAATGGGCGCTTTGGCGACTGGGTGGAAGAAGTGGACTGGAGCGTGGGCCGGGTGCTCGACACACTGCGCGAGCTGAAGCTGGCGGAGAACACGCTGGTCATGTTCAGCAGCGACAACGGGCCGTGGTTGATCAAGGGCAAGGACGGTGGCGAAGCAGGGCCGCTCCGCGGTGGCAAAGGCAGCACGTGGGAAGGTGGGGTGCGCGAGCCGACGGTGGCCTGGTGGCCGGGAAAGATCGCGCCCGGCAGCGCGTGTGATGCGATCGCGGGGAACATCGATTTCCTGCCCACGTTCGTGAAGCTCGGCGGCGGGACCGTGCCGACAGACCGGAAGATCGATGGGAAGGACATCTCTCCCCTGCTCTTCGGCACGACCAAGGAATCACCGCATGAGGCACGGTACTATTATTCCGGATACAAGCTGCAAGCGGTCCGCGTGGGGCCGTGGAAGATGGCGATTGCGCCGCAAAGCGACGGGAAGAGTGGGCCGGCCGTCGCGGCTTCGCTGGAAAAACCGCGGCTTTACAACCTCGATACCGAAATCGGGGAAAAGACGGATGTGGCCGGCGAGCATTCCGACGTGGTGGCGAGGCTCAAGGCGCTGGCAGTGAAAATGGCGGAGGAACTCGGTGATGGGAAACCCGGGCCTGAGGTGCGGGCGGCCGGGCGGGTGGAGAATCCGGTGACGCTTTACCCGGCGGACAACAGCGGCGGAAAACCAAGGCTGGTAAAGGTGCGCCTGCCGCCGGTGCGGGGTCCGCTGCGGCGGCGGTGTCGCTGGAGAATTTGAAGATTGGCGACACGCTTGTGGGGGATCGCGCGCCCCAGGTGCAGGGGCGGCCGCTCACGATCACTTGCGAAGTGGAAAGCAAGGCACGTGATGGGGTGATCGTCGCGCACGGCGGCGTCGCGGTGGGATACGCGCTGTATCTGAAGGGAGGGCACGTAGTGTTTGCCGTGCATCAAGGCGGGCAGGACATTGTGCGAATTACGTCGGCGTCTGCGATCGGCGAGAAGGCGTCGGTGGAAGCCCGACTGGCGGGGGATGGGACGATGGGCTTGATGCTGGATGGCGCTTCAGCCGCGACTGGGAAGGTAATCGGGCTGTTGAATCGGCAGCCGGCGGAGGCGTTTTGCATAGGGCACGATGATGCGCGGGCGGTAGACGGCGGCTATGATGGAGCGAAGCAGTTCGAGGGGCTGATCCGCAATCTCAAGATCAGCACCGGGACGGACAGGTGATCGATACCTAATCGTGTTATGCCCATGAGCATGGGGTTAGCCAGCCATGAGCTGATTGGGGCGCTTGCACAAAGTGTCGCGGGGCGAAGGAGTGGTCGCTGATCACCCGTTGCATCGAAGGAGCGCACTTGGTAATGTCGGAATATGGACTACCACAAGATCATCACGATTGAGCCGGACAAGCGGAGCGGCAAGCCATGCATTCGTGGAACCCGCATGACCGTGACAGATGTGTTGGAATACCTGGCGGCGGGCATGACGCACAAAGAATTACTGGGCGACTTCCCGGATTTAACGGAAGAGGATATTCGCGCTTGCCTCGCGTTCGCCGCGGATCGTGAACGCAAGCTCGCAACTCTTCCGGCGTGAAGTTCCTTTCGGCCAGAACCTTTCGCCACGACTACCACGCTTACTTTCTGACTTTTACCCGGGTAGCGTCCACGTTCGCGAAGTCGGCCTCGAAGCGGCTGCTGATTCCGTCGTTTGGAGCGATGCTCAACAGCATGGGTTCGTTATCCTTTCCAAGGATTCGGACTTTCAGCAGCGCAGTTTGTTGCTGGGCCATCCGCCAAAGTTTGTATGGTTGCGCGTGGGGAACTGCGCGACGAACACGATTGAAGACTTACTACGGAAACATTCTGCCGCGATTCACACGTTTGAACAGAGCCTTGCAGAGTCACACTTCATGTTGCCATGAGATCGAACACATAAGTTGGGCGCGTTCCATGAAGGCAACATCGCCGCAGGCTCGCCGTTTCTATGAAATACGCTGCTTGGTGATTTGCACTATTCGTCGGTGGGAGTGGAGGAGGTGAGGCGGAGGACTTTTTTGCGGAGGGTGACGCGGTTCATCCTGGTCTCACGGGCGAGGATGGTGGGCTTGCCGCCGTAGTGAGCGAGGAGGTGGGTGAGGGCCATGTTTTCGAGGGTGTCGTGCATGTCGCGATAGGTGGCGCCGGCGGCGATCTGGCGCTCGAGCCAGGTGCCGAGGGCGGCGTCGAGGGCGTCGGCGCCAACGGGGGCGGCGCCGGTGGCTTCGCGCAGTTCACGCGGGAGGTGTTGCGGGAGGATGACGGCGCCATTGGAGACGGCGACGGCGTGCTCGAGGGCGTTGCGCAATTCGCGAACGTTGCCGGGCCACGGGAAGCGCTGGAGGAGGTCGAGGGTGGCGGGGGCGAGCTGACGCGGGCGGGCGCCGGCGATGGAGCCGAGGAAGTAGGCGGCGAGCGCGGGGATGTCGCCGGGGCGCTCGCAGAGGGCGGGCATGCTGATCTCGAGGACGTGCAGGCGATAGTAGAGATCCTGGCGGAAGCGGCCGGCCTGAACTTCCTCACGGAGGTCCTTGTTCGTGGCGGTGACGAGACGCAGGTCGACGCTGAGGTCCTCACGACCCCCGAGGCGGGTGAAGGTGCGCTCCTCGACAAAGCGCAGAAGCTTGGCCTGGGTGGCCGGGGAAATGTCGCCGATCTCGTCGAGGAAAAGGGTGCCGCCGCGGGCGCGCTCGAGGTGGCCTTCGCGCGCGGTGAGCGCGCCGGTAAAGGCGCCTTTTTCGTGGCCGAAGAGCTCGCTCTCGAGGAGGTGCTCGGGCAGCGCGGCGCAGTGCAGGGTGACGAAGGGCGCGTCGCTGCGGGTGCTGTTGGTGTGGATGACGCGCGCGGCGAGCGTCTTGCCGGTGCCGGTGGGCCCGGAGATCAGAACCGGGGCGTCGCTGGTGCAGGCGTGCGCGATCTCGACGAAGCATCGCTGCATGACCGGCGCGGCGCCGATGAGGAGCGACGGGGACGCCGCGGCGGGCGGAGCCGCGACCGGTGGGGCGCTGGCGAGCTGGCGAATGGTTTCCTGCACCTCGGGCAAGTCGAGCGGTTTGACGAGATAGCTGGCGGCGCCAAATTTCCGGGCGGCAACCGCGTTGTCGAGATTGCCGTGGGCGGTAATGATGAGGACGGGCAGGCCAGGGGCGCGCTGGCGGATGCGCTGGAGAACTTCGAGGCCGCTGATGTCGGGCAGACCGATGTCGAGAATGGCGAGCGCGAAGTCGCCGCGCGCGAGTTCGTCGAGGCCGCGCTGGCCGCTGGAACAAAGTCGGGTCTCGTGGCCGAGTCGCTTGCACACGGCGCCAAGGGCGCCGGCGACGGCGTGTTCGTCTTCGATGATGAGGATCGGTTTCATAAGCGGAAAGGAAGTTGCAGGGTGACGACGGCGCCGCCCTCGGAAGCGTTGGCCACAGCCAGGGAGCCGTCGTGGGCGCGGGCGATCTCACCGGTAACGCTCAGGCCGATGCCCATGCCGCCTTCCTTGGTGGAGAAGAAGAGATCGCCATAGTGGGCCAGGGCCTCGGGAGTGAAACCGCGGCCGGTGTCGTGGAAGATCAAACGGATGCGGCTGCCGCTGCGCTCGCCTCGAATGGTAATGGCGCCGCCGGTGGACATGGCCTGGATGCCATTGAGGATGATATTGCCGATGGCCTGGCCGAGGCGGCGTGCATCGACGCGCGAGCGCAGCCCAGCAGGAACTTCGTTGACGATCTTCACGGCGGCGTGCTCGGCCTGCGGGGTGAGCGCGCGGACGACGTCCGTGACGATTTCGCCGAAGTCGGCGGGCGCGGTTTGGGGAGGCTGGGGCCGGGCGAGAAACATCCACTGCTGGACGAGCCCCTCGATCTTCGTGGTCTCGCCGAGAAGCACGGGCAGCGATTCGCGCGCGGTATTGGCGAGATCGCCGTTGTGCGAGGATTCGATGAGCTGGGCGTGCATGCGGATGGCCGCGAGAGGATTGTGAATCTCGTGCGCGAGCCCGGTGGCCATGCGGCCGAGGATGGCCAGACGCTCGGCCTGCTCGCGGCGGGACCGCTCGGCGACGAGCTGGGCGCGCGCGGCGAGGTAGGCGCGAGCGACCTGGCCGATCTCGTCCTTCCGCTCGGCGCCGGGCAGAGCGGCATCGGGGTCGTTTTCGATATGGGGCAACCGTTCGGCGAGGAGGCGCAGCGGCCGGACGAAACCGCGCGCAATCATCCACGCGAGGGCCACGGAAAAAGTCCAGAAGAGGGCCAGCAGGAGCAGGGTTTCGGAGCGGACGAGGAAAGACCAGGCGGGCTCGACTTCGCGCACGAGGATGAGGCTGACGTTGTTCTCCAGCGGCACCGCGATGGCCTCGAACGCGCCGCCGGTTTCGACGATGCCCCGCTCTTCGCCGAGCGCCTCGAGCATCCCACGGTAACGCTCCAGGGGGCCGGTGATCGCGGGAACGGTCTCGTGGCTTTTCCGGAGGGCAAAACCATCCTTGCTGCCACTGGTCATGTCCCAGGCGTTCTGCCGAAAGAAGACGCGCATGTTCAGCACGCGGCTGAGATAGTCCGCGACCCGTTCATTGGCGGGCAGCCGCGCGCTCTTGATGAAATCGGCATTGGTGCGGGCGAGGGTAGCGAAGACGTGGCGTGATTCCCGTTGGGCGGAGGCATGCAGCCAGAGGGCGAGCGCCGACGACCCGGCTGCGACGAAGAGCAGGAACGGGAGGGCGAGACGCAGCCAGAGGCTGGAAACGGGGCGAACGCGCATTAGGGATAGAATCTATACGTCCCGATGTGGCGCGAGGTTAATTCTTATCCCAAATGAAGGGTTGTGCATGGAGGCGGGGCAGTTGGCGCCCCGCTTAGCAAGGGCCGCGCCTCTGTAGGGCCAAAGATTTCGAGTGCTACTGAAATGCAATCTCATGAAGGCACAACGGATGCTGCATGGCGCGCGTGCAGTTCCCTGCGCCCAAAACCCAACCACCCCATGCCCAAAATCCCATGTTCCCTCGCCTGCCTGGCCCTTGGTCTGGCAGGTCTCGCGGCCGCTCATGCGGCCCCACCCACGGCACGCATGCCGGAAACCACGACCACCGCCTTCAACGGCTCGGTGCTGAGTGAAGAAACGAAGATCGGCGTCACCCAGCGCCCCGAATGGACGAGCGCCCGGCGTTTTCCCGGCACGCGCGTGTACATTCAAAAGGAGCCGTGGGAGGTGGGCATTGAGAGCTGGTGGCGCATCAAGAACCATCGCGACGGCACCCAGTCGCATCGGCTGCTGGAAGAAGTCGAGATCGGACTTCCCGGCCGCTTGCAGTTGGATCTCTACAACGACATCGAAGGCGATCAGACCGGCCACTTTCACTACCAGAGCTTCAATGTGGAACTGCGCTGGGCGGTGGCGGATTGGGGTGTGATCTGGGGCAATCCCACGCTCTACGCGGAATACAAATTTGCCGATCACCACTGGGGTCCCGACGTTTACGAGTTCAAGCTCCTCCTCGGCGATCAGATCGCGTCGCGCTGGCACTGGGGCGTGAACTTCGTCTGGGAAGCCGAAACCAGCAAAGACGAGGAACAGGAATTCCAAATCACCGGTGGCCTCAGTTACTCGGTCGTGGACGGCAAGATCGGGGTCGGTGTCGAGGCGTTCTACGATCGTGACACCGTGAAGGGGAACCGCGGCAACCCGGCGCACATCTTCCAGATCGGGCCGAGCGTCCAACTCCGTTTCACCAATCACTTGCACCTCGACTTGAATTGCATGTTCGGCACCAACGAGGACTCCGACCATCAGGTCGCCTATATCGTGCTCGGCTACGACTTCGGTCCCGGCGGCCACTCCGAGCGGCAGTACACGCCGATCAGTGGACAGCGCAACTAGGTGGTGCCAGCATGCGGCATGTCGCGTAGCGCACTCCTGGTCTCGCTCGTGTTGCATGCCGGCGTGCTCGCACTCGCCGGGTGGTCGCACCCGGCGAAATCCGGCCACGCCGGTCTCGGAACCACCGAGATCGGCGTGGCTTTCTCGCCGGGGGACGCGGGGGGATTGGTGATGGAGGAAGGGCCGGCGGCGGAACCAGCCGTGGCAAAGCTGACGATCCCGGTTTACGAGCCGGGTGTGAGTACTCCGCGTGTCAGGGAGATGAATCCCGTGCCCACGGCGGTGACGGAAATGACGCCGCCCCCGATCACGACGACGGCCACTTTGCCGCTGGAGTTGCCACCGCTTGCGCCCGCCAAAAAATCACGCTCGAAATCGACGGCGGCGGCGGGCAGATCGCAGGCCATGTCGAAGAATTCCGGCGCCGGGGCGAGTGGCGGCGGCGGAGTGCTGGGCGGAGGCGCCGGAGGAGGCGGAGCCGGGTATGTGCCGCCGCAATTTCTGATGCGCTACAAACCGCCCTATCCGGACCAGGCGCGGGAGATGAGGCTCCAAGGGGTCGTGCTGTTGCTCGTTTCGGTGGATGCGGGAGGGCATGTGACCGATGCCCGGCTATCGCAGAGTTGCGGGCACCAGATTCTTGACCAGGCCGCACTGTCGGCGGTGCGGTCGTGGAGGTTTCTTCCGGCGCGGCAGGCGGGGCAGGCGATTTCAGCGACGGTGGAGGTGCCGATTCGGTTTCATTTTTCGGCGTGAGGGGGGAGGGGGATTGGGGAACATCCAACATCCAACATCCAACATCCAATGAGTCAGGGTTGGGGGAGCCAGATGGGGTCCTCATCGAGGGAGGGGCGATCGAGGAGAAGCTCGTGGGGGCCGTATTGGGATTTGTAGGCGGTGGAGGGACAGCCGCTCACGCGATAGCCAAGGTAGAGGTGGGTGCAGCTTTTTTGCTGCGCCCACTCGACTTCGAAGAGGACGCTCGCCACGCCCGGCGACCATTCGGCGGCATCCGGGTGATAGTAAAAATAGACGGAACTCACCGCCGTCGGAGTCAGGTCGATGAGACCGACGGCGACAAGCCGCTTTCCGTCGTAGTAGGACATTTCGCGCGCGCACGGATTTGGCGGGCAAAAGGTGGCGGCGTACTCATCGGCGTTCATCGGGCTCGGGTTCCAGCCGCGGGTGCGCTCGCGCATGCCGTGCCAGGCGCTGAAGAGTTTCAAACGCTCGTCATTGACCTGGGGCGGGCCGACGTTGATCCGCAGATGCGCGCACTTCCGGCGCGCGCGCCGCTGGCTTTTGGTCGGCTCGAACGTGGCGAGCGGAATGCGCAACGACACGCACTCCATGCAACCCGTGCATTCCGGGCGGAAATACTGGAGGCCAAAGCGACGCCACCCGCGAATGAGCATCGCCTCGTGCTCGCGCGGCGTGACCTCGGTGAGAATGCGGTAATCGGTCGTCGAGACTTTCTCGGCGAGGTACGGACAGGCTTCATCGAGCGCGGCGCGCCAGTGCTGCTTGGCCATGGTCGGATCAACGGCGCGGGGACTCCGCTTTCTCGCCATAGACTTCGCGGCGCAGGAGGTCGGCGACACCGCCCTGGTTGTTCATCAGCGCCTTCATGCTCCAGTGAATGTGACCCGGGGCGTTATTGCTCAGGTCGCCCTGGCGCGTGAGTTGAATCTGGCGCACCATCTCACTGGCCGGCCGCTTCGAGCCCACGCGCTCCGTGGCGATCCCCGGCCAGATCGGTTTGCCGGCGCGGCTTTGCTGGCGCCACCAGTCCAGCAACACGGGGAAACTTTGTTTGGCCGGGTCGATGCTCCAGTAGAGTTGCGGGGCCAGATAGTCACACCAGCCCTGGGCCAGCCAGTGCCGGGAGTCGGCGAAGAGCTGGTTGAAGCAGTCCAGTTGGGCCTCGATCGTCGAGGGCACGCCCGGGCGCCAGATGCCGAAGGGGCTGATGCCCACGCGGGCGTCGGGCTTCGCCGATTTCACGCCGCGATACAAGGCTTCGACAAACTTGTTCACATTGTCGCGCCGCCAATCTTCGAGGCTCATGCCGCTCGCCGCCCCGTAACGTTTCCAGGTGGGATCATCGGGAAACGAGGCGCCCTTCACCGGGTACGGGTAGAAATAGTCATCGATGTGGACGCCATCGATGTCGTAACGGCGGACGACGTCGAGGATCGTGTCGATGACGTAACGACGGCCATCCGGTTCGCCGGGATCGATGTAGCTCAAACCGGCGTAGCGTCGAATCCAAGCCGGGTGCGTGTTGATCACGTGGTTGGAGGCGTTGGGCTCGGTGGACTTCGTCGCCGCGCGAAAGGGATTGAACCAGGCATGGAGTTCGATGCCGCGGGCGTGGGCTTCGGCGATGGCGAAGGCGAGCGGATCGTACCCCGGATCGCCGCCTTGTTTGCCCGTGAGATAGACGGACCACGGCTCGCGTTTGGAGGCGTAAAGGGCATCGGAAACCGGACGCACCTGGAAGAGGATGGCATTGAGCTTGAGCTGCTGGGCGCGATCGAGGAGGGCGCGCAACTGCGCTTTCTGCGTCGCCGCGGGGAGACCCGGCTTGGAGGGCCAGTCGAGATTGTAGACCGTAGCCACCCAGGCGGCGCGAAATTCCTGGGCGGCGCGCAGGGGCGTGAAGATGAGGACCAGGGCGAGAAAACTGAGGAACGGAATCTTCATTGAGGTGACGCTGCGATTGACTCTAGTGGGCGGCCGCCGAATTTCCACTTCCATGCCTGCCGCTTCCGCCAAACTTACGCCCGTCTTCCAGTGGTTTGCGGCGAAGTATGGCGAGCCGACCGCGGCGCAAAAGGAAGCGTGGCCGCGACTGGCGCGTGGCGACAACCTGCTCCTGGCCTCCCCGACCGGCACGGGCAAGACTTTCGCGGCGTTCCTGGGAGTGCTCGATCAACTCGCGCAACAACATGCGGCTGGGAATCTGGCGCATGGGATTCAATGTGTCTACGTCTCTCCGCTGCGGGCGTTAAGCTACGACCTGGAAAAGAACCTGAACGAGCCGCTGCACGAGCTCTTCGGCAGGAAACCGCCGATCCGGGTCGAGCTCCGCACCGGGGATACCACGGCGAGCGCCCGGGCCCGGCAATTGGCGAAGCCGCCGCATATTCTCCTCACCACGCCGGAGAGCCTGTGCGTGCTGTTGAGCCAGGACAAGTGGCTTGGACCGCTCGGGAAGGCACGCTGGGTGATCGTCGATGAAATCCACGCGCTGGCGGAAAACAAGCGCGGCGCACATCTGGCGCTGAGCCTCGAGCGGCTGGCCTTGGGGCAGAGCCTGCAACGGATTGGACTCTCGGCGACCGTCGCGCCGCTGGAGGAAGTCGGGCGTTTTCTCGTGGGCACGCACGGGCGTTGCGAGGTCATCGACGCCTCGTCCGCGAAGAAGATCGAGCTGAGCGTGCATACGCCGTTGCGCCAGAACCCCTACCCCGAATCCGGCTACACCGGCCAGCGCCTGGTGCGGGAGCTGGGAGCTCTGATTCGCAAGCACCGCACCACCCTCGTCTTCAGCAATACGCGGTCCGGCGCGGAAGCGACGACGTTCTGGCTGCGGGAGTCCTTTCCCGACCTGGCCGAGGTGATCGAGTGCCATCACGCTTCGCTGGAGCGCGATGTCCGGCGCGAGGTCGAGGACCGGCTGAAGCGCGGGGAACTGAGGGCAGTGATTTGCTCGACGAGCCTGGAGCTGGGCATCGATATCGGGGCGGTGGAACTGGTGGTCATGCTTTCCACGCCCAAGGGCGTGAGCAAGGCGCTCCAGCGCGCGGGCCGCGCCGGGCACAACATCCGGTCGATCAGCCGCGGCATCCTCATGGCGACCAATGTCAGCGACCTCGTCGAGTCCTGCGCCACGGTGCTCCTGGCGCGGACGCGCCATCTCGACCACGTGCGCCTCCCCCGCAACCCGCTCGACGTGCTCGCGCAACACCTGGTGAGCATGGGATGCACGGCGCGCTGGGGACGCGATGAAGCCTTCGATTTTATTCGGCGCGCGTATCCATTTCGCGATTTGGAACGAGGGGATTTCGAGGCGGTCCTCGACTACCTCGCGGGGGGCGGTGAATCGTTACGGCGGCAGTACGCCGAGGTCTTCGGCAAGATCGAACTCGATGATGAAGGCTTTCGCACGCGGGAAGGCCGCGTGCGACGCGATTTCCTCCAGAATATCGGAGTGATTCCCGACGTTGGGCAGGTGCGGGTCCGCCTCAAGAATCGGTCCTTGGGCAGCGTGGAGGAGTCGTTCATGCGCACCATGCGGATCGGTGATGTCTTCGTCATCGCCGGCCGGCCGGTGCGCCTGGAGAAAGTCGCCCAGATGGAGGCGTGGGTCACCCGCGCGGACGGTGCGCTGCCAACGGTGCCGCGCTGGAACGCGAACAAGATGCCGCTCTCGAACCGGGTGGCACAGGAGATCAATGCGTTCCGGGGAGAATTGCGCTCGGCCCTGGAGCGGGAGCAGGGCGATCTGGTGAAGTGGATCGCGGAGCGACTGGATTGCGGGCGAGCCAATGCGGAGATCATCCTGAAGATTCATCTCGCGCAACATGAGTTCTCCGAGATTCCCACGGCGGATTTCCTGCTCATCGAGGAGCTCAATGACGAAGAGCAGCGGACGCTGCACTATTTTTTCCACACCCTCATCGGCCGTGCGTCCAACGACGCGCTCGCCCGGATCGTGACCCATCGGCTGAGCAAGTTGCGCGGGGGCAATGCGGTGGCAACTCCGCATGACTACGGTTTTGTGCTCACGGTGGAGCGCCGGCAGCGGTTTACGGACTTTCCAGCACAGTGGGATCCGAAGCTTGGAATTCACGTGACTTGAAGTCGCGGC
>JADMIO011631513.1_pt1 | contig 69242 bp, 62 predicted proteins | sample 8958161 | NCBI WGS metagenome assembly JADMIO01 (sample SAMN16585339, study PRJNA669376) | soil metagenome | isolation source: Crop rotation soil | place: USA: Cullars Rotation, Alabama | collected 2011 | reverse complement strand
CCGCCGTTTCGCGCCCTTCCGCGCCGCGCCCGCCTTCGCGGCCGGGCCGCGCTTCGCCGCGGCGCCGCGGCCGCCCGATGTCGCGCGCTTCGCCGTCGCGGGCTTCGCGGCGGCCCCGGACCGGGCGGGCGCCGCGCGCTTCGGCGTGGAGGTCGCGGAGGCCGCGCCGCCCTTCCGCACCTGCTTTCGGAAGCGCTCGTAGGGCAGCGTGTTGAGCACGTCCGCCTTCGTCAGCCCGGCGCGGCGCGCGTTGAAGATGCCGTAGCGGATGAAGTCCAGCATCGCCGTGCTGTGCGCGTCGGTGTCGATGACGAAGCGCGTGCCCAGCTCGCGCGCCCTGCGCGCGTGCGTGTCGGAGAGGTCCATGCGGTCGGGCTGCGCGTTGATCTCGAGCGCCACGCCGAGCGCGGCCGCGCGCGCGAAGACGCGGTCGAAGTCGAGCGCCGCGCCGGCGCGGTGGCCGATGATGCGCCCGGTCGGGTGCGAGTACGCGGTCGTCGCCGGGTGCTCGAGCGCGCGCAGCACGCGCTCCGTCACCACCTCGCGCGGCTGGTCGAGGCGCGAGTGGAGCGAGATCGTCACCCAGTCGAGCAGCGCGAGCGCGTCGTCGTCGAGATCGAGCGCGCCGTCGGCGAGGATGTCCACCTCGAGCCCGTGCAGCACCTCGATGCCCGGCACCTCGCGGCGCACCGCCGCGATCTCGGCGACGGAGCGGCGCACGCGGTTCTCGGTGAACCCGTTCGCCACCGTGAGCGACTTCGAGTGCTCGGTGATCGCGCAGTAGGCGTAGCCGCGGTCGCGGCAGGCGCGCACCATCTCGGCGAGGGTGTTGCGCCCGTCGCTGCGGTCGGTGTGCATGTGCAGGTCGCCGCGCAGGTCGCCCGGCTCGATCAGCACCGGCAGCGTGCCCGCGCGCGCCAGGGCGATCTCGCCCTGCGCCTCGCGCAGCTCGGGCGGGACCCACGCCAGCCCGAGCGCGCGGTAGACCTCCTCCTCGGTGCGCCCCGCCACGCGCGTCTCGCCGCGCGTGAGGCCGTACTCGTTGAGGCTCATGCCCTGGTCGATGGCGATGCGGCGCAGCTCGATGTTGTGCGCCTTGCTGCCGGTGAAATAGAGGAGCGCCGCGCCGAAGGAATCCTCGGGCACCACGCGCAGGTCCACCTGCAGTCCGTTGGCGAGCCGCACCGACGACTTGGTCGGCCCACGGCCCAGCACCTCGGCCACCTGCGGCTGGGAGACGAAGGTGTCCATGATCGCCTCGGACGCGCCGCAGCAGACGACCAGGTCGAGGTCGCCGATCGTGTCCCTGCGCCGGCGGAACGAGCCCGCGATCTCGACCTGCTTCACGCCGCGCAACTTCCGGAGCACGCCGGCGAGCGCCTGGGCGGTGTCCCACGCGCCCGAGAGCAGCATGCGCCCGGTGAACTGGCTCGAGACGGCGAGCGAGTTGAGGATCTTCGCCTCCATCTTCTCGCCGAACCCGGGCAGCTCGCGCAGCTGGCCCGCCTTCGCCGCCGCCTCGAGCGTGGCGCGGTCGTGGACGCCGAGCGCGTCGTGCATCTGGCGCACGCGCTTCGCGCCGAGGCCCTGCAGGTCGGTGAGCTTCACGAGCTCGAGCGGGAACTTCTCCTTCAGCTCCTCGTACATCGCCGTCGTGCCCGTGGCCGCGATGTCGCGGATCTTCTGGGCCAGGTCCTTGCCGATGCCCGGGATCCCCTCGAGCCCCTTCTCGCGCGCGAGCACGTCGGTGAGCGCCTCGGTCAGCGACTCGACCTGTCGCGCGCCCTCGCGGTAGGCGCGGACACGGAAGCTGTTCGCGCCGTCGAGCTCGAGCATGATCGCGAGCTGGGTGAAGATGCGGGCCACGTCCGCGTTCGTCATGGGGCTCCCCGGGGCCGGCCGACCCGTTTGAGGAAGGTGTCCTCGTCCACCACGTTCAGCTTGAGCTTCCTCGCCTCGTCGAGCTTGGAGCCCGCGCCGGGCCCCGCGACCACGAGGGTCACCCGCTTGCTGATGCTGGATGCGATGCGCGCGCCCGCGTCCATCGCGAGCCTTTGCGCCTCCGGTCGCGTCATGCGTTCGAGCGAGCCGGTGAAGACGACGATCTCGCCGGCGAGCGGCTGCGGACCCCTCGCGCGTTTCTCGTGCGCCGGCGCGACCCCCGCCTTCGCCAGCCGCTCCATCACCTTGCGGTTGCGCGCGCTGGCGAAGAAGCGGTGCACCGACTCGGCGACCTCGGGGCCGATGCCGTGGATCTCCTGCAGCGCGTCCTCGCTCGCGGCCATGAGGGGCTCGAGCGCGCCGAAGTGCTCGGCGAGCAGGTTGGCAACGGTGCCGCCGACGTGGTCGATGCCGAGCGCGTAGAGGAAGCGCGACAGCCGCGGCCGCTTGCTCGCCTCGAGCGACGCCATGATGTTCTCGATGGACTTCTCGGCGAACCCCTCGAGCGAGGCGAAGTCGATGGGGGTGAGGTGGTAGAGGTCGGAGAGGTCGCGCACCAGCGCCTTCGCGATGAGCTGCTCCACCGTCTTCTCGCCGAGGCCCACGATGTCCATCGCGCCGCGCGAGGCGAAGTGGACGACGTGGCCCTGGAGCTGGGCGGGGCAGGAGAGCCCGTTCGTGCAGACGTGGTACGCGCCGGTGCGCTCGACCGCGGCGCCGCACACCGGGCACTTCGCCGGCATGGCGAACGGCTTCGTGCCGCGCGGGCGCTTGCCGGGCAGCACCTCGACGACCTCGGGAATCACGTCGCCGGCGCGGCGGATGCGCACCGTGTCGCCGACGCGCACGTCCTTGCGCAGCACCTCGTCCTCGTTGTGGAGCGTGGCGCGGCTCACGGTGACGCCCGAGACGTCCACCGGCTTCAGCGCCGCGACGGGCGTGAGCTTCCCCGTGCGCCCGACCTGCACCACGATCTCGACCACCTGCGTCACCTCGATCCGCGGCGGGAACTTGAACGCGATGGCCCAGCGCGGGCTGCGCGAGCGCATGCCGAGGAGCTCCTGCCAGTCGCGGCGGTTCACCTTGATGACGACGCCGTCGATCTCGTACCGGAGCGTGTCGCGCTTCGCCATCATGCGGGCGTGGAAGGCGATGGCCTCGTCGATGCCCGCGCAGCGGCACAGGTCCTTCTCGACGTGGAACCCGGCGCCGCGCAGCGCGTCGAGCATGTCGAGCTGCGTGCCCCAGCGCGCGCCGTCCGACTGCGCCACCTCGTAGGCGTAGAAGTCGAGCCGGCGCGAGGCGGTGATCGAGGGATCGAGCTGGCGCACGGTGCCCGCGGCGGCGTTGCGCGGGTTCGCGAAGGGCTCGTCGTTGGCGGCGATCAGCCGCTGGTTCAGCGCCGCGAACTCGGCCAGCGGCATGAGCGCCTCGCCGCGCACCGCGATCGTCGCCGACTTCCCGAGCCCGCCGTCGAGCCGCAGCGGGATCGCGCGGATGGTGCGCAGGTTCTCGGTGATGTCCTCGCCCACCTCGCCGTCGCCGCGCGTCGCGCCATTGACGAACACGCCGCCCTCGTAGACGAGCTCGACGGAGAGCCCGTCGAACTTGGGCTCGGCCACGTACTCGACCACGTCCACCTCGAGCGCGCGCAGCACCCGCGCGTCGAACTCGCGCACCGCGCCCTCGTCCATGATCGAATCGAGCGAGAGCATGGGGCGGACGTGCCGCACCTTGCGGAACCCGGTGCGGAGCGCGCCGCCGACGCGGAGCGTGGGCGAGTCCGGGGGGCGCAGGTCCGGGTGCTCCTCCTCGAGCGCCTTGAGCTCGCGGAACAGCGCGTCGTAGGCCGCGTCCGAGATGGTGGGCCTGTCGTGCCGGTAGTAGCGCACGTCGTGCGCGCGGATCTCGGTGGCGAGCGCCTCGATCCGCTTCTTCGCCTGCGCGCGGGTCACGCCTTCCCCGCGAGGGCCAGCAGGCGCGCGAGCGCCGCGGCCTCGAGCGGCATGACGGAGAGGCGCGAGTTGCGCACCAGCGCCACCTCCCGGAGCACGGGATCCTCGCGGAAGCGGGCGAGCGGCACTGGGTGCGCGAAGGCGCGCACGGCGGCCAGGTCCACGACGACACGGCGAGGGTCGGCGAGCTTCGGGTCGGCGTACGGGGCCGACACCGCCTTCGCCAGTCCCACCGCCGCCTTCTCGGCCCCGGAGTGATAGAGCACGATCGTGTCGCCCCTGCGGACGCCGCGCAGGTGGATCAGCGCGAGCGCGTTCGAGACGCCATCCCACACCCCACGCTTGTCACGCGCGAGGTCGGCGTACGAATATGCGGACGGTTCGGTCTTGAACAGGAAGGCCGGCACGCCCGCAGACTAGCGAGCGGCCGGAACCGGCGCAACGCGTCCCTGGAGACCTTCGACATGCCCGCGGAACCGCTCATCACCTGGCCCGATCCGCTCATGGAGTACCTCGGGTTCATCGGCTGGTACTTCGCGCTCGGGGCGATCGGCTTCTGGTCCTTCGTGCTCCGTCGCACGTTCTCGCCCGTGCCCGCCGCGGCGACGCCGGAGCGCGCCGCCTACGACCGGGCGGGCGCGCGGGCCGCGATGATCGGGCTCCTCGGCGCGCTGGTCGGCGCCCTGCTCCTGTGGCTCGCGCTTCCGGAGCAGGCCGCGCGCCGCCACGTCGGCGTGGCGCAGCTCCTGCTGGGCGGCGGCCAGCCCACGGTGGGCGCGGCGCTCGCCCTGCTCGCGATCGTCGGGTTCCTCGTCGCGTTCCCGCGCCGAGGCGCGGGCTTCGCGCTCGCCGCGATCGGCGTCGTCGGCAGGCTGCTGCTGCCCGCGTTTTTCGGCCAGTGGGCGCGGCTCGCGAACCCCGTGCACCTGCTCGGCGGCGGGTTCTGGATCGGCACGCTGTTCGTCATGGTGGTCGCCGGCCTGTTCGCGATCCTGCGGAGCGGGCTCGCCCCCGACCGCCGCGGCGCGCTCGCCGCCACCATGGTGCACGCGTTCTCGCCGCTCGCGCTCGTGTCGTTCGCGGTGCTCGGGATCTCGGGGCTCATCACCGCGTGGAAACACCTGCACGTCCTCTCGGCGCTCTGGACCACGCCCTACGGCGTCACGCTCATCATCAAGCTCTTCGTCGTGCTGGGCGTGCTGCTGCTCGGCGCCTGGAACTGGAGGCGGCAGCGCCCGCGCCTCGGGAGCGAGGCCGCGGCGGTCGGGCTCAGGCGCTCCGCCACCGCGGAGCTCGTCGTCGCGGCCCTCGTGCTCTGCGTCACCGCGATCCTCGTCAGCCTTCCCTCGCCGCGTCCACCCGGACCGCCGCCGGCCGCGGCGCCAGGGGCGCATGCGGACTAGCGCTCCCGTGCCCCGCACGGGCCGTGGGGCCGCGGCCGCGGACGGAACGCCTTCCCGCTCGCGCCGGCCAGACGGCGGCGCGGCGGGCGCGCGCACGTTCGACCGCATCCGCGCCGTCGTCCGCCGCATCCCGACGGGCCGCGTCGCCTCCTACGGGCAGGTCGCCGCGCTCGCGGGACTGCCGCGGCACGCGCGGCTCGTGGGCTACGCGCTGCACGCCGCGCAGCCGGACGCGCTGCCCTGGCACCGCGTGGTCAACGCGGTGGGCGACCTGAGCCTCGCCCGGCTCGACGCGGCCGGCGGCGCCACGCAGCGGTTGCGGCTCGCGCGCGAGGGCGTGACCTTCGATGCGCGCGGGCGCGTGCGGCTCGCGCGGCATCGCTGGGCGCCGCGCATCGCGAGCGCTGCGGAGCGGGAGGTGAGCGACGCGCTCGCGCCCCCGCGCCGGTCCTCGCGCGGACGGGCCTCCACGCCGCGCGGCCCGCGTGCCCGGAGTGCGCGCGCGTGAACGCGGGGGACGCGGTGCTCGAGACTGCGCGGCTGCGGCTCGAGCCGATCGACGACCGGCACGAGGCCGGTCTCCTCCCGATCAACGGCGACGCCGAGGTGATGCGCTACATCGGCCACGGCCAGCCCGAGACGCCCGAGCAGACGCGCGCGGGCATCGCGCGCATCAAGGGTCGCTGGGCCACGTACGGGTTCTCGTGGTGGGCGTTCATCGAGCGCGCGAGCGGCGAGATCGTCGGGACCGGCTGCATCCAGCATCTCGAGCACGACCCGGCGCAGCCGCTCGAGATCGGCTGGCGGCTCCGGCGCGACCAGTGGGGGAAGGGGCTCGCCATCGAGGCGGCACGCGCCATGGCGCGGTTCGCCTTCGACGTGCTCGGCGCGCCCCGGCTCTACGCCGTCGCCGATCCCGACAACGTGCGCTCGACGCGCGTCATGGAGCGGCTGGGCATGCGGAGCCTGGGCATCGAGACGCACTACGACTGGCCCTGCGCCACGTACCGGCTCGAGCGCGCGGAGTACGCCGGGGACACGACCCCCGCGAAGGATTGAGGCGCACGCCGCGGCGCGGCCGCACCTTGAACGGCGACGGGCGCCCGAGGAATCGGGCGCCCGTGCCATCGACGCTGCGAACGACGCGACGCTAGTAGCGGCGCCCGCCGTGGCCGCGGTCGTTGCCCCGGTGCCGGCCGTTGTCCTCGCGCGAACCGTTGTCGCGGTGCCAGCGGTCGTTGTGCCCGGTCCGGTTGCGGTGGTCCTGCCACGCGCGGTTCTCCCAGCCCGAAGGGTAGCTCCGCCACTCGGCGCGCGGCACGTCGTAGAACGCGGTGGGCACCATCCGCTCGTCGATGGCGACGAAACGGCCATTCCAGCGGTTCGACCGGTACCACCAGCCGTTGTCGTAGATGTAGTACGTCGAGCCGTAGCGGAAGATGTCGTAACCCGGCCGCTCGTTCCGGTTCACCACGTAGACGCGCGTGCCCGGCACCGTCACCCAGCGCGGCGAGCGCCGGAACGCGATCACCGGCGGCGCGGGCGCCCGGCGGTCGTCCTGCCGCGTGATCACGCCGCGGTTGCGCGCGTCATCGTCCCGCCACTGCGCGTGCGCGGGCAGCGTGCTTCCCATGGTCACGCCCAGCGCGAGAACCGTCCCCAGCGACTTCACGGAAGATCGAATCGTCATCGTCATGTCCTTTCGTTCGGGATCCGGAGCGGCGTGTGCCGCCGGTCAGGTTCGGTGGCCCGGATCCTCGTACCCACGTTCCATTGCAGCCTGCGTGCCGTCCGGATTCGATGCGTCGGCGCCGCCGGAGGCGGCGTCGGGGACGGGGGCCGCGGTGTGACTCAGCCGTGGAAGTCGCGGTGGCGGGCGGGACGTCGGGGCGGGCGTCGCGCACCCATGGCAGGAGTGTGGCGGGCCGATGGTGACATGTTCGCGCCCGCGACGGGGCGTATGTCAGGTCGTGCGCAGCCGCGAGGCGACGGCGCCACACGTGTCACGCGAGGGCCACCCGTTCCGTGCTGCGCCCTCAGCCGCCGCTGACCGCCGGGACGATCGAGATCTCGCCGCCCTCGGGCACGGGGGTCGCGAGTCCACCCGTGAAGCGGATGCTCTCGTCGCCTACGAACACGTTGACGTGCTGCCGCACGATGCCCTGCTCGTCCACGACGCGATCGCGGACCCCGGGATGCAGCGACCAGAGCGCCTCGAGCGCGGCGCCCGCGGTGGGGGGCGCCGTGTCGAGGCGCACCCGGCTCTCGCCGCCGGTGAACGTGCGCAGGAAGCCGGGAATGTGGACGACGACGGGCATGCGGCTACCCGCGCCGGGCGCCCCGGCGCGGCGCGGTCCCGCGCTTCGCGGGGGTTCCCGCCGCCCGCTTCCTCGCCCCGGCGGCGGTCGTCCGCTTCGCCGTCACCTTGCGCGCCGGCGCCTTCGCCCTCCCGGACGCGCGGGCGCGCTTCGCGGTCGTCCCGCGCGCCGCGGGCGACCGCTTCGTCGCCGTCTTCCCGCGCGCGACCGCCGCCTTCTTCGTGGCGCGCGGCTTCACCCGCGCCGGATCGCCCACGACCGCGGCGCGCACGCACAGCACGGGAGGGAGGCCGGCGAGCACCGTGCTCCACGACGCGCCGCCGTCGGCCGAGCCGTAGACGTGGCCGCTGCGCGTGCCGAAATAGACGCCGGCGGGATTGAGCGGGTCCACGTCCATCGCGTCGCGCAGCACCGTCTCGAGCGCGTCCTTCTGCGGCAGGCCGCGCACGAGCGGCTCCCACGACGCGCCGGCGTCGCGCGTGCGGTAGACGCGCAGCCTGCCCTCCGGCGTGCAGCGGAACCCGTCGGACTCGATCGGCAGGATGTACACGGTGTCGGCGTCGTGCGGGTGCATGGCCATGGCGAAGCCGAAGTCGGAGGGCACGCCCTTCGCGATGTCCCGCCACGTGTCGCCCGCGTCGTCGCTGCGGTAGAGGCCCCAGTGGTTCTGCAGGAACAGGCGCTCCGGCCGCGACGGGTGCATGACGATCTTGTGCACGCACTGGCCGAACTCGGGGTACTTCTCGGGCATGAAGGTGACCCGCACGCCCTGGTTGCGCGGCTGCCACGTCGCGCCCCCGTCGTCCGTGCGGTAGACGCCGCCGGTCGAGATGGCGACCGTCAGGCGGCCGGGATCCACCGGGTCGGGCACGATCGTGTGCAGGCACAACCCGCCGCCGCCCGGCTCCCACTTCGCGCGGTGCGGGTGGTCCCACAGCCCGCGCACGAGCGACCAGCTCTCGCCCGCGTCGCGCGACTCGAACAGCGCGGCCGGCTCGACGCCGGCGTAGAGGACGTGCGGCTCGCTCGCCCGGCCCGGGCGGATCTGCCAGATGCGCTTGACCGCGGCGCCGTCGCTCTCCTGGAAGCGGATCGGCGCCTGCTCGGGCGTGTTCCACGTGCGCCCGAAATCGTCGCTCGAGCTCAGCGTGGGCCCCCAGTGGTCGCTCGCCTTGCCCGCCCACACCCGGCGCCGGCCGGCACGGCCGTCGTACGCGAGCGCGTAGACCATCTGCCCCGCGAAGTACGGCCCGCCCGCCTCCCACTTCGTGCGCGCGGCATTCGAGCGCAGCACGAACGCGCCCTTGCTGGTGCCGACGAGGAGGACGACGTCGCCCTCGCGCGGCGCGACGTTGCGGATCGCAACCATGGTTTGCCTCCGGGGGTGGTTGGGTTACGGCCAGGCGATGGCGGCGATCGTGACGGTGGAGCCGTCCTTCTCGTCGCTCTGCGCGTAGCGAAGCAGCCGGCCCTCGCCGGGCTCGGCACAGCGGAGCATGGCCCAGGTGGGCGAGAAGCCGCAGATGCGCGTCGCGTCGTCGTGCGCGGCGATCGAGGCGAACCAGCGATCGGCGTCGCCCGCGACCGCGGCGGCGATGGCGTCCCGGTCCTTCGTCTCGACCTCCTCGCGCGTGCGGTCGTCGAGCGCGGGATCCCCGAAGCGCGGGCCGACGTGGGAGAAGTCCACGCCCGCCACGTGGACGGTCGCGCCGCCGAGGCGCGCCTCCGTCTCGCGCACCGCGGCGACCAGGGTCTCGAGCTCCGGGTCCTCGCGCGGCGTCAGGCCGCGGTCGAGCAGCGTGTGGAAGCTGCCGAGGAGGATCGGCACGATCGTGAAGGGGCGCGCGCCCAGGCGCTGCTGCAGGTAGAGGACCTGGAACTCGATCGCGTGCTCGTCGCGGTGCGCGATCTCCGAGCGGAACGCGGCCTCGCCGAGGCGCGCGGCGATCGCGTCCACGAACGCGGTGTCGCACCGGGCGCGGCCGAGCGGCGTCTCGAAGTGCTTGCGCGTGAGCGCCAGCGCGTCGCCGAACAGCGAGTGCCCCGTGCCGAAGATGACGACGCGCAGCGGGCCGGCCTGCTCGGGCCCCAGCTCGAGGAACGTGCGCGCGATGGTGGGGCCCGCGCGGCGCGGGTCGAGGTGCGGCGCGAGCAGCGCGCGCGGCAGTGCCGCGGGTCCCGCGACGGGCTGCCCGGCCTCCTCGCGCAGGCGCTCCGCCTCGGCGTAGTCGGCGGCGAGCGTGCGCGCCAGCTCCGTCGGGTCGGCCGGGTAGGAGCGCCCCTCGTGCGCCGCGGGGCGGATCTCGAGCGGGTGGTAGGCGTCGCGCATCGCGCGGTACGCCGCCTCGAAACGCGGCGAGTCGAGCATCAGCATCTGGTCGAGCTGGGCGACGAAGTCCTTCACCATGTTCGCCACGCGCAGGTCCTTGCTCTCGCGCATGAGCGCCGCCGTGAGGTCGTTGAGCGACACCGAGCCGTCGAGCAGCTCGAGCAGGGCGAGCGACTCGATGCCGAGCACCGGCTGGCCCTGGATCACGCCGAGCGGATCGTTGATGAGCAGCAGCTCGCGCTGCCCGTCGCTGAACGGCATCAACATGAGGGGACGGAGGCGCGGGAACTCGGGGATGTCCGTCGCGGACTCCTCGCGCGCGACGCCGGGCGGCAGCACGATGCGCGAGGGCGCGGGCGCCTCGGGGTCGGGACCCGCGCCCGGGGGCAGCACGATGCGCGGGGGCGCCGACGCCTCGGGCTCGGGCTCGGCGCCGGGGATGATGATGCGGCCGGGGCGGGGCGGGTCGAGCGGACTCTCGGGCATGGGCATCCTTCTGGAAGGTGGGACGGGGCGCGTGATCGGCGGCAGCCTAACCCGTGTGGGCGGATGATGAAAAGGTGGCGAAAACCATGGAACCGCGTACTATGCGGGCTCCAACCATGACCACCGCCGGCATTGCGAAGATCCTCGATTCCTACCTGACCGAGCTGCAGGGCGAGGTCGGTTTCTGGCGTGGGATGCGGGAAGAGGTCCCGGTCTACGTCTTCAGCGACGACTCGCACGACCGCGTCCGCCTCATGGCGCCGGTCGGCGAGCTCAAGGAGTTGGATCCCAAGGTGCTGCAGGTGCTCCTTCAAGCGAATTACGATCGCGCGCTCGACGCCAAGTACGCCATGCGCGGCTTCGAGATCTGGTCGGTCTCCGTGCACCCGCTCGCCACGCTCGCGCCCGACGACTTCGCGAGCTACATGGACCAGGTGGTGAAGCTCGTGAAGAACACGGGCACGACCTACGCCTCGAGCGACCTCATGTTCCTCTCCGCGCCCGGCGAGGACGAGGAGAGCCCGGAAGCGGAGGAACCCCCCATCCCGTGAACCCGCTCGTCGGCACCGTTCCCGCCAGCGCCATCGAGGTCCGGCTCGACCGCGGCACGAAGCTCCCGGGCCGCGTGTGGTGCGCCGAGCGCCCGCGCGCGCTCATCGCCATCACGCACGGGCTCGGCGAGCACTCCGGCCGCTACTCCGCGCTCGCGAGCGAGCTCGTGCAGGCGCGCTTCACCGTCGTCTCGCTCGACCTGCCCGGCCACGGCGAGACGCTCGGCGCGCGCGGCGACGCGGCGTCGTGGACCATGATGCGCGACCAGGTCGTGCCCGCCATGTTCACCGCCTCGCGCGGCCTGCCCGGACAACCGCTCGAGCTGCCGCACGTGCTGCTCGGGCACAGCATGGGCGGCGTGATGGCGCTCGACTTCGCGCTCACGCACCCGCGCGACCTGCTCGCGGTGATCGCCTCGGCGCCGGCCCTGCAGAGCGTGATGCCGCCGTGGTGGAAGCTCACGCTCGCGAACGTCGCCCGGCTCACCGCACCCTCGCTCGGGTTCCCCAACGGGATCGACGAGCAGGGCATCTCGCGGGATGCCGAGGTCGTGCGTGGCCGCGAGGCCGACCCGCTCGTGCACGACCGCATCAGCCCGCGCCTCTACTTCGACTTCAACGAGGCGCGGCAGCGCGTGCTGCGCGATGCGCGCCGGCTGCAGGTGCCCGCGCTGATCCTGCAGGGCACCGCCGACCGCGTCGTGGACCCGAAGGGCGCGCTCGCGTTCAACGGCGCCGCGCCGCACGGCCTCTCGCGCCTGATGACCTACCCCGACGCGTACCACGAGGTCTACAACGACCTCTCGCGCGACCGCGCGATCAGGGACACGCTCGAGTGGCTCGACGCGGTGCTGGTGGTCTAGGGCGCACCGGTTCCCGAAGCCGACGCGACGTGCGGGCGCTTCCGGGTCGGGCGGCGCCGGGCGCCGATGCTCCAGTGCGTGGTGGGCGGCGATCCGAGCGCCACGGCCTGCCGCCGCCGGCGCGGATCCGTCACCGGATGACGCAGGCCCTCGCCACCACGCTGCGCCCGGCATGGGAGAGCCGGGCGAAGTAGAGACCGGGCGCGATGCGGCGCGCATCGATCTCGATTCGCCGGCGCCCCGCTCCGCCCACCTCGCGCGCGACGACCTCGCGCCCCGAGACATCGAAGAGCCGGAGTCTCCCGTCGGTCCCGTCCGGCAGCGTGACATCGAACGCGACCCGTCCGGCGGCCGGGTTCGTCTCCGCCACCTCGAGTCCCAGCGCGAGCGCGGCCGGAACCTCGACCCAGGTTTCCTCGGTGCGCCGGGCCCCGCTTCCCGCGCCGAGCGCCAGCCGGTAGCCGTACCGTTCTCCCGCCGCGACGTCGCGGTCCTCGAACGCGTAGCGGCCCTGCCCGTCGGGATCGAGCATGGCCAGCGTTCGCCACGCGCTCGCTCCGCCACAACGCTCGAGCGTGGCGGGGAAGCCCGTCGTCCCCTCCCACAAGAGGCGCACGCGTCCCGGCTCCGTGACGACGCTCACGAGCGCGAGGCGGGCCGCCACGACGGCATCGTCGAGCGTGCGCGCGGCGTAGATGTCGCGCTGCGATACTTCGAAGCCGACGCGGCTGTCGGTCCACGCGACGATGGCGCCACCCGGTGCGCTCGGCACGATGCGCGGGAACTGCTGGTATCCCGGGGCGCTCGTGAGCGCGTTCCCGTCGGGGCTCCATCCCATGGCGACCTGGCCGCCCGGATCGAGGCGCTGCGCGAAGACGTCGTCGTTGGTTCCGTTCCGGCCGTCCTGCCAGGCGAGCAGCAGGCCACCCGCACGATCGGAGGTGGTGACGAAGTCCTGCTGGTTGCGCGGCGCCGTGCAGACCGGCGTGCCGTTCACGGGCCAGCCGGGGGCGAGGGCGCCGCTCGCCAGGACGTGCTGCGCGTAGAGATCGTAGTTCAACTCGGGGTTGACGAAATCGCGCCAGTCGAGCCAGGTCACGAACACGCCGCCGCCGCCGTCCTCGACGAGGCTCGGGAGCGTCTGGCTCTCGTACAGGTTGCAGAGCTGCACGCCGGACGCGGGCCAGCCCGCGACCACCGTGCCGGCGGCGGTGAGGCGCTGGAGCATGGGGTGGAAGACGGCGTGGTTGGAGCTCCACGACCACGCGAAGTAGGCGCCACCCGCGCCGTCACCAGCGAGCGCGGGCATGTACTGGCCGTCGATCCCCGTGCCCATCGGCCGGCCGTCGGTCGGCCAGCCCGCGACGATGGAACCCGTGGCGTCCACGTGCTGGCCGTAGACCCGCGTCGTGGCGGTGCGCCCGTCCTCCCACGTGACGTAGATCCCGGAGCCCCCGTCGGACACCAGCTTCGGTCCTGATTGAAAGCCGTGCGCCCTGCACGCGGGCATGCCCGTCGCGGCCCACGCGAGCGCGCCGGAACCGCCGATGTGCTGCACGTAGATGTCGGACTCGTCCGCACGGTTGTCCTGCCAGGCGACGAATGCGCCCCCGGCGCCGTCGGGAATCGCGGCGGCGACGTATTCCACGAGCGGGCCCGCGCAGACGGTGAGCCCGCAGGCGCCCCAGCCCGGCGCGATCGTTCCCGCGCCGGTGACGTGCTGGGCGAAGAGGTCCGAGGTGTTCCAGAAGACGAGCGCGCCACCCTCGCCGTCCGGGACCGCGGTGATGTACTCGGCGCGGCCGTCCACGCAGACGGGACGCCCATCGAGCGGCCAGCCGGGCGCGATCGACCCGTCCACGAGGACGCGCTGGGCGTAGATGGCGCCCGGGTGGCCGGCGTCGCGATCGTCCGCATAGACGATGACCGCGCCGCCGGCGCCGTCGGGCACGGCGGCCACGAGGTCCTGCTCGTGCGGCTCGGTGCAGATGGGGGTGCCGTTCGGGAGCCACGCGGCGCGGGCATCAGCGCCCGCAAGGAGCGGCAGCGCGAGGGCGAGTGGGAGGAGCGTGCGGCGCATGGAGGGTCTCGCGGTGGGCCGGATCGGGTGTTCGCGCCCCTCGACGCTAGCACGGGCGTGAGCGGGATTCGACTCCGAAGCACGCCCGCGGGGAGGCTCCGATCAACGGCGCTTCACTCCCCGCGAGTGCGCCCCCCGGCCCGGCCGCCCAGCAGCAGCGTCACCGCCTGCGTCCACCGGCGGTACTCCGCGTCGCGCCAGGCCTTCGACTTCGCCGGCCGGAACGTGCGCTCGACCTGCCGCGCGCGGTCCAGCTCGCGGCGGTCCGACCAGAAGCCGACGCCGAGGCCGGCGAGGAGCCCCGCGCCGAGCGCCGTGGTCTCGAGCACGCGCGGGCGTACGACGGGCACGCCGAGCAGGTCGGCCTGGTACTGCATGAGCAGGTCGTTCGCCGCCGCGCCGCCGTCCACCTTGAGCGCGCGCACGCGGCCGCCGGCCTCGCGCGCCATGGCCTCGACGAGGTCGCGCGACTGGAACGCGAGTGACTCGAGCGTGGCGCGGGCGATGTGCGCGCGCGTGGTGCCGCGCGTGAGGCCGAGCAGCGCCCCGCGCACGTCCGCGCGCCAGTAGGGGGCGCCGAGTCCGACGAACGCGGGGACCATCACGACGCCGCCCGAATCGGGCACGCTCGCGGCGAGCGCGCGGCTGTCGGCGGCGCGCGCGATCATGCCGAGGCCGTCGCGCAGCCACTGCACGGCGGCGCCGGCGATGAACACGCTGCCCTCGAGCGCGTACGCGGGCTCGCCGCGCGGGCCGCACGCGACGGTGGTGAGCAGCCCGGCGCGCGAGGCGACCGGCCTGCCGCCGGTGTGGAGGAGGAGGAAGCAGCCGGTGCCGTAGGTGTTCTTCGACTGCCCGGGCGCGACGCAGCCCTGCCCGAACAGCGCGGCCTGCTGGTCGCCCGCGATGCCGGCGATGGGGATGCCGTCCGGCAGCCCGCGCACGCCGCGCGTCACGCCGAACGCGCCGCTCGAGGGCCGCACCTCGGGGAGCGCCGTGGCGGGCACGCCGAAGCGCGCGAGCAGCGCCGGGTCCCAGCGGCGGCGACGGAGGTCGAACAGCATCGTGCGCGAGGCGTTGGTGGGATCGGTGGCGTGCACGGCGCCGGCGGTCAGCTTCCACAGCAGCCACGTGTCCACGGTGCCGAACGCGATCGCGCCGGCGCGCGCGCGGGCGCGGAGGCCGGGCACGTGGCGCAGGAGCCATTCGAGCTTGGTGGCGGAGAAGTAGGGATCGAGCACGAGCCCGGTGCGGCGCCGCACCTCGGGCGCGCAGCCCTCGCGCCGCAGCGCCTCGCAGCGCGCGGCGGTGCGGCGGTCCTGCCAGACGATGGCGCGCGCGGCGGGGCGGCCGGTCGCGCGCTCCCACGCCAGCACGGTCTCGCGCTGGTTGGTGAGGCCGATCGCCGCGATGGCGCGCGCGTCGGCCTTCGCGTGCCGCAGCGCCGCGGCGACGGCGCGCCCGACGCTCGCCCAGATCTCGCCGCCGTCGTGCTCGACCCAGCCGGGGCGCGGGAAGTGCTGCGGCAGCTCGGCGTAGCCGCGGCCGCGCACCTCGCCGCGGCGGCCGAGGAGGAGCGCGGTGGTGCCGGTCGTGCCCTGGTCGATGGCGAGGATGAGGGTGGGTTTCATGCGTGCTCCCCGGCGCGCTGGAGGAGCGCGTCCTCCTCCCAGCGCGCGGCGTCGTAGGCCTGGAGTTCCTCGCGGACGCGGACCTCGTCCCAGCCGAGCCGCTCCGCCATGACGGCGGCGGCCTCGCGCGCGGCGCCGCGCCCGCGGTCGGGTGAGAGCCAGCGCGTGCCGCGCCGGCGCATCACGTCCTCGAGCCGCGTCGCGAATTCGTGCGCGACGGCGAACGCGGCGGCCTCGCGCACGTTGGCCGCGGCCTCGACCGGCGCGGGCAGCGGCGCGACGGGGTCGTGCAGCGCCTGCGCGCGGCCGAGCAGGCGCGCCACCTGCGCGAGCGTGTCGCGCGCCATGACGCGGAAGGTGGTGTACTTGCCGCCGGTCACTGTGACGACGCGGTCGTGCTCGACCACGAGGTGCTCGCGCGAGGCCTGCCCCACGCCCGTGCCGCCGCCGAGCAGCGGGCGCACGCCGGTGTAGAGCGCGCGCGGCGCCTCGTGCGCGATGCCGGGCAGCGCGCGCTGCGCCGCCGCCCGCAGGTAGCGCACCTCCTCGAGGTCGGCGCGCCAGGCTTCGGCCGGCGGGGGCGAGGGCACCTCGACCTCGGTGGTGCCGACGAGCGAGTACGCCCCGAAGGGCACGACGAAGAACGCGCGGCCGTCGGCGCCGGTCGTGAGCAGGAGCCCGTTGTCGCGCGTGAGCCGCGGGTAGACGAGGTGGATGCCGCGCGAGGGGCGCAGCAGCGGCGCCGGGTCCGCGGCGCCGGGCCGCAGCGTGCGCGCGAGCCGCCGCCGCACCTCGTCGCACCACGGGCCGGTGGCGTTGACGACGACGCGCGCCACGCGCGGCTGCTCGCGGCCCTCGCGATCGCGCACCCACACCTCGAGCGGCGCGGGGCCGGCGACGGGCGTGTCGGTGAGCGGGCGGGCGCCCGTCACCTCGGTGTAGGTCTCGATGCGCGCGCCGTGCGCCGCGGCGTCGCGCGCCACCGCGATCGCGAGGCGCGCATCGTCCATCACCGCGTCGGAGTACTGGCCGGCGCACAGCAGTCCGTGCGGCGCGAGGTCGGGCTCGAGCGCGAGCGCCTCACGCGCGCGGAGCCACGCGTGCGGCGGGAACCCCGCGCCCGAGGCGAGCCAGTCGTAGAGCGCGAGCCCCGCGCGCAGCCTGAGCGGGCCGACGCGGCCGCCCGCGTAGAGCGGCACGAGGAAGCGCGTCGGGGTGGCGAGCGCGGGCGCCATGCGCGCGACCGCGGCGCGCTCGACGAGCGCCTCGTGCACGAGGTGGAAGCGCGCGTGCTCGAGGTAGCGCAGCCCGCCGTGCAGCATGTGGCTCGTGGCGCTGCTGGCGCCCGAGGCGAGGTCGCCGCGCTCGACGAGCGTCACCGTGTAGCCGTTGCGCGCCGCGAGCCGCGCCACGCCGAGCCCCGTGATGCCGCCGCCGATCACGAGCAGGTCGAGCGGCGTCATCGGCTCAGGCGCGCCCGCCGGCCGGCTCCTGCGTCCCGAAGGCGTCGTCGTAGTCGTGCCGGGCGGCGGTGATCACCTCGCACGCGGTGGCCGCGTCGTAGATGCCCGCGAGCTCGGTGCGCGGGCTCGTCGCGCCGGGCATGTCCTTGTAGGTGAGGAAGTAGTGCCGGATGCGGTCCACCAGCATGGAGGGACAATCCCCGATGTCGCGCCAGTCGGCGTAGGTGGGGTCGCTCTCGAGCACGGCGATGATCTTGTCGTCCACCTCGGCGCCGTCGAACATGCGCAGGCCGCCGATCGTCCGCGCGCGGACGATGACGCCGCCGTGGTTGAGCGCGCGCTCGGTCAGCACGCACACGTCGAGCGGGTCGCGGTCGCCGACCAGGCCGTCGCGCCCGATCGCCCGCGCCGCGAGTGCCGCGACGCGCGGCCCGCACAGCGTGCGCGGCACGAAGCCGTAAGGCTCCGGCGAGAGGCTCGAGTAGAGCTGCGGGCGATCGAGCTTGAGCAGCCCGCTCTCCTTGTCGAGCTCGTACTTGAGCATGTCCGCGGGCACGAGCTCGATGAAGACCGTGATCACCTGCGGGGCGCGCTCGCCGGCGGAGACGCCGTGCCAGGGGTGCGCCTGGAAGGCGCAGGCGGGGGCGGCGCGTTCCCTCGTGTCGCGCGCGTCGGTCATGGCGGCACGATAGCACCAACCGGCGGCGGCGCGGCAGCCGGCGCCGCGCCCGCGGCCGGACGGGCGGCGGACCGGGCTCGCCGCGCGGGTTGCCGGAACGAACGGCGCGTGATATCGCTTCGCCGGCCCGACGATGCGCAGCCCGCCGCCCCCGATCACGCGAGGTCGCCGATGTTCTCCCTGTTCCCGAAGGAAGAGAATTTCTTCGTCCTCTTCAAGCGCCAGGCGGCGCTCGTGCGGGAGGGCTGCGACCGCCTGCACGAGATGCTCTCGCAGTTCGACCGCGTCGAGGAGCGGGCGAAGCAGCTCAAGCAGCTCGAGCACGACGGCGACCTCGTCGCCCACGAGATCTTCGAGCGGCTGAACCGCACGTTCATCACGCCGCTCGAGCGCGAGGACATCCACGACCTCGCGAGCGGCCTCGACGACGTGCTCGACGCGGTCGAGGGGATCGCCAGCCGCATCCTCCTGTTCAAGATCCACAAGCCGACGCCCGAGGCCGTGCACATGGCGAAGATCCTCGTGCTGTGCGGCGCGCAGATCGAGCAGGCGGTCGAGCACCTGAAGGACATGAAGCACCTGATGGCCTTCACCATCGAGATCAACCGGCTCGAGAACGAGGCGGACAGCATCTCGCGCCAGGTCGTCGCCGACCTGTTCAGCGGCAACCACGACGTGCTCGACGTCATGCGCTGGAAGGAGATCTACGGCCGGCTCGAGAACGCCGCGGACCAGTGCGAGGACGTGGCGAACGCGATCGAGTCCATCGTCATCAAGAGCCGTTGATGCACCTGCCGCTCCCGGTCGTCGCGGTGATCGCGGTGGCCCTGGTGTTCGACTTCAGCAACGGCTTCCACGACGCGGCCAACTCCATCGCCACCGTCGTCAGCACGCGCGTCCTCTCGCCGCGGCTGGCCGTGCTGTGGGCGGCGGTGTTCAACTTCGTCGCGTTCCTCGTCTTCGGCGTGCACGTGGCGAAGACCATCGGCAAGGGCATCGTGGATCCCGCGGCCGTGACCCCCGGGCTCATCCTCGCGGCCGTGCTCGGCGCGATCGCGTGGAACGTGATCACGTGGTGGCTCGGGCTCCCGACGTCGTCCTCCCACGCCCTGATCGGCGCCCTCGCGGGCGCGGCCTTCGTCTCCGCCGGTCCGTCCACCGTGCTGCTGCCGGGGATCCTGAAGATCGCGGAGTTCATCGTGCTGGCCCCGGTGATCGGCATGATCGGCGGGTTCCTCATCATGCTGGCGGTGATGTGGGGCTTCCGCGGGTCCACGCCCGCGCGCGTGGACGGCACCTTCCGGCAGCTCCAGCTCGCCTCGGCCGCCGCCTACAGCCTCGGGCACGGGGGGAACGACGCCCAGAAGACCATGGGCATCATCACCGCGCTCCTCTACTCGACCGGGGTGCTCAGCGGGGAATTCCACGTTCCGCTCTGGGTCGTGCTCATCAGCCACGGCGCCATCGCCCTCGGCACGCTGAGCGGCGGCTGGCGCATCGTGAAGACCATGGGCATGAGCATCACGAGGTTGCGCCCCGTCGGGGGTTTTTGCGCAGAGGCGGCCGGGGCGCTCACGCTGTTCGGCGCCACGGCCGCGGGCATCCCGGTCTCCACCACCCACACCATCACCGGGGCGATCGTCGGGGTCGGGGTGAGCTCGACCCAGAAATTTTCCGCGGTCCGCTGGGGGGTCGCCGGGCGTATCGTATGGGCGTGGATCCTGACCATGCCCATGGCGGCGGGCCTGGCGGCGCTCATGTGGTTCGCCGTCCACGCCGCGGGGATGAAGTAGGGCGGACGGGTCGGGAACCGTGGCACCAACCCGCGAGGGCTCCATGCCGAGGCGGCCGCTCGATGCGCAGGAACGCGATCTCCTCCTCCTCCTCGCCCTCCGTTCGGGCGAGCCCGGCGCGGCCGCGGCGCTCTACGACGCGCACGCCCCGCTGACGTTCTCCATCTGCGCCGCCATCCTGCCGCGCCCCGCCGACGCCTCGCAGGCGTTCCGCAACGGCTGGCGCGAGGTGTGGAAGCGCGCGGCGTCGTACGATCGCCGCGAGGGCACGGTCGAGTTGTGGCTCGTCCAGCTCATGCGCGAGGCGGCGTTCGAGCGGCTGCGCGGCCTCGAGCCGCAGGGCGAGGGGGTCGCGCTCGTGACCGCCGGGCGCGGCACCGCCGGCGCGGCGCCCGCGGCGACGACGCGCGAGCGGTCCGAGGCGGCCGCGGCCATGGCCGCCCTGCCGCCGCTCGAGCGCCAGGTGATCGCGCTCGGGTTCTTCCGCGCGATGGACGCCGGGGAGATCGCCGCCCAGGTCGAGGCGCCGGTCGGGACGGTGTGGCGCTGGCTGCAGCAGGGACTCGCGCGGCTCCGGTCCGCCGCGCCGGTCGAGGAGCGCGTATGAGCGCGCACGTCGCGGAGCACGAGACCCTGTGCGCGGGCTACGCGCTCGGCACGCTCGACGCGCCGTCGCACGAGCGCATCGTGAGCCATCTCGCGGCCGGCTGCGACACCTGTGGCGACGTGCTCGACGACCTCAACGACGCGCTCGCCATCGTCGCCCGTTCGGCTGCGCCGGTGGCGCCGCCCGCGGAACTGCGCGCGGAGGTGCTCGCGGACGCGCCCGTCGTGCCCGTCGCCCCGAAGGTGCGCGCCCAGGCGGCGGGCTCCCCGACGGGCCGCCTCGTGCCGGCGAACGAGGGCGGCGACGTCGCGATCCGCACCATGGGCGCCATGACCTGGCCCGGCTGGATCGCGGTGTGGGTGGCCGCCTGCCTCGCGATCGGCCTCGTCGCCTCGCGCAACGAGGCGTCGCGTCTCCGTTCCCAGTTGACCGAGACGAAGGGCCTCCTCGCGCGGCTCTCAGAGACCCTGACCGACGGCGTGCTGTGGGGCGGGATCATCGCCGCGCCCGGGACGCGCGTGGCGCTGCTCGAGCCCGCGGCGGGGACCCGCGCGCCGCGCGGCTGGGTGACGAGCGACCCGGCGAGCGGCCACGCCGTGGCGCTGTTCCGCGACGCCACGCCGCCCGACGGGCGGACGTACGTGCTGTGGGCCGTCGCCGGCACGCGGTGGACGCGCATCGCGGGGCTCGATGCCGACGCGGGCGGACGCGCGACCGTGCGCGCCACCGACACGCGGCTCCCGCCGGGCCTCACCGCGTTCGCGATCTCGCTCGAGCCGGTCGGCGCGCCCAGCGTCGCGCCCGCAGGCCCGGTCGTGGTCTCCGGGACGATCGGCGACCGCAGCTGAAGGCGATCGTCTGGCTCGCGCTCTCGAGCCTCGGCGGCTGGATCGGCTGGGGGCTCGGCGAGCGTTTCGGCCTCTTCGCCGCCTTCATGCTGGGCCTCGTCGGCACCGCCGCCGGCGTCTACGCCGCGAACCGGCTCGCGCGGGCCTGGCTGCCCTAGCCGGGGCCCGGACCGTGTCCTATGCCCGCTCCGCCGCGGTGCGCCGGGCCGCGTGCGCGAGCGCGGGCTGCGCCGCGAGGCGCGCCGGCGACTCCTCGACGGGCGCCGGCGTGGTGCCCGGGAGCCGCGCGATCGGCTCCGCGGTGACGGCGACGTTGTAGTCGGGCTCGCCCGAGACGGGATCGAAGCGGCGGGGGATGAGCACGTTCGTCTCCGGCCAGTAGGCCTGGAGGAAGCGTGACTTCATCGGCGCGTGCTTCGCGACCCCGACCCACTCGCCGACCTCGGAGCGCAGGAGCAGCTCGCCGCCCTCGCGCACGCCGATGCGCTCGGCGTCGGCGGGGTTGATCAGCACGTCGCGGCGGTCGGCGCTCCCCATGAGGAAGTCGCGCGTGCCGAAGGTCATCGAGTTGAACTGCTTCCCGCGCCGCGTCGTGAGGTAGAACATCCCCTCGGGCACGTGGATAACCGGCACGGGCACGGCGGTGAAACGCGCGCGGCCGTTCGGCATGCGCGCGAAGCCGTCGGTGAAGAGCCGCGCGCCGCCCCACTGCACCCACTGCCCCTCGCGCGCGAGCGACTCGATTCCCGCGTAGAGCGGCATCGCCTTCGCCATCTCGGCGCGGATGTCGGCCGGGCCGCGCCAGGGGAACGCATCGGCCAGTCCCGGGCGCGCGGCGAGCGCCACCTGCACGGGAATGCGCCACTCGGCGCGCGCCTCCGCGATGCGCGGGCCCGCGATCTCCGGGGTGAAGCGGATGCGCCGCTCGGTGCTGGTCGCCGTGCCGCCACCCGCGGTCTCGTAGCGCGTCTCCGCCGGCAGCAGGATCACCGTGGCGCCGGGCAGCAGGGACGAGGTGTTGAGCACGATGTCCTGGTGCACGCGCAGCTTCACGCGCCCGAGTGCCTCGAGCATGTAGGCGCGGTCCGGCATGGTCTCGAGCAGGTTGCCGCCGAGCGAGTAGAGGAAGTCGATCCCGCCCGCGTGCGCGGCCTCGAGCATCTGCAGCGTGCGGTGCCCCCGCCAGGCCGGGAGCGGCCGGCCCCACAGCGCCTCGAAGCGGCGGCGGTCGTCTTCGCGCGCGACCTCGAAGCCGCCCGGGTACTTGTCGGGATCCACGCCGCACTCGCCGCCGCCCTGCACGCCGGAGTGGCCGCGGATGGGGAGGATGCCGCACTTCTCGCGGCCGAGCGCGCCGCGCGCGAGCGCCAGGTTGACGAGCGCCCTGACGTTGTCCACGCCGAAGCGGTGCTGCGTAAGGCCCATGCTGTAGACGAACACGATGGAGCGCGCCGCCGCGAGCTGCGCGGCGAAGCGCTCCATGTCGGCGCGCGACTGGCCGGCGTTGGACGCGAGCCACGCCCAGTCCATCGCGCGCACGCCCGCCGCCACTTCGTCGAAGCCCTCGGTGTGGCGCGCGACGAACGCGCGGTCCCACTGGCCGCGCTCGACGAGGCTCTTGAGCGCGCCGTTCATGAACGCGATGTCGCCGCCCACGGCGACCTGGAAGAAGTCGTCCACGAGCTTCGTGCCGAACACCGCGCTGCGCAGGTCGCTCGGCACCCAGTAGCGCTCGAGCCCCGGCTCGCGCATGGGGTTCACCGCGAGGATCCGCGTGCCCCGCCGCTTCGCCTGACAGAGGTACTTGGTCGTCACCGGCTGGTTGTTGGCGAGGTTCGAGCCCATGAGCACGACCAGGTCGGCGCCGATCATGTCGGCGAGCGAGCAGGTCGGGGCCGCGATCCCGAGCGTGTCCTTGAGCCCCGCGACGCTCGCCGCGTGGCACAGCCGCGCGCAGAGGTCCACGTGGTTCGAGCCCATGAGGCGCGCGGCCTTCTGGAACGCGTAGTAGGTCTCGTTGACGATGCCGCGCGAGGTGGCGAAGAAGCCCATGCGCTCGCCCGGCACGTCGCGCAGCGCCTCGCCGACCAGCCCCAGCGCCTCGTCCCACGACAGCCGGTGCATGCGGTCGCTGCCGGCGCGGTGGATGAGCGGGAACGGCACGCGCCCGAGCCGGTGCAGCGCCTCGTTCGGCATGGCGCGCAGGGCGGCCGCGTCGTGCAGGAGGTGCTCCGGCACGGGGCCCATGGTGTTCAGCCGGAGCAGCTTGAGGCGCGTCATGCAGAGGTGGACGCCGTCGATGACGTCGTCGCGCAGCCCGCGCGGGCCCAGCGAGCAGCCGTCGCACACGCCATGGTTCAGGATGCGCCACGCGTAGGGCAGGTTGTCGCGGTTCTCCCACAGCACCTGCGCCATCTCGACGAAGGGGCGCGGGCGCGGGTGGCGCCGCGGGCCGAACGGCAGCAGGTCGCGCACGCGGAAGCGGCCGCCGCTCGAGTTCATCGGGGAAGGGGACATGTCGCGTCAGGGTACGCCCCGCGGCCCCCGCCTCCAAGCCCGCGGGTGGCGGGCGCGGCCGCACGGCGCGGCGTCGCGGCTACGCCGTGCCGACGCCGATGACGAAGCGGCTGAAGCGCGCGAAGGGGAGCCCCGAGAGCCACGGCTCGATGACCGCGGCGGACCCCGGGAGCCGGCGCACGAGGGGGCCGGGGGCGAGGAGCATGCCGTGCACCGCGACGTCGCGGAAGCCGGCTTCCGTCATGAGGCCCGCGACTTCGCCGGGCCGGAAGTAGTAGCGGTAGATGCCGTCGCCGCGCTCGCCCCAGAAGCCTTCCTTCGGCACGCGCACGCGCCGGTTCCAGCACAGCACGTTGACGACGCAGCGCCCGCCGGGGCGCAGCGCGCGGCGCAGGTTGACGAGCGCGGCCAGGCGCTCGCCGCGCGAGGGGATGTGCTGCAGCACCTCGCTCGACCACGCGGTGTCGAAGCCGCCGTCGAGCCCCTCGAGCCGGCAGATGTCGCCCACGCGCGTCTCGACGTTGCCGTGGCCCTCGCGCCGGGCCGTCTCGTCCAGCACGCCGATCGCGGCGGGGGAGAAGTCCACCGCCACGACGCGGGCCACGCGCTTCGCCACGCGCAGCGTGTGGCGGCCGACGCCGGCGCCGGCGTCGAGCACCACCTGGCCCGGGCGGGGCGCGATCCAGCGCATGAGCGTGAGGTCCTCCGCCCGCACGCGGTAGGCGCCGCGGCCCTCGACCGTGTGGCGGGCATAGGACTGCGCGCCGTCGTCGCGCCCGCGCCGCTCGCGGTCCTTGAGCGCCGCGATCTCCTCGGGCGCGAGGCGGTCGGCTTCGAAGCCGGGAGGCATGGAGGACATCGTCCGCTCCGGAACGGGACCGGCGCGCGGGGCGCGCACGCCTGCACCGGGGGATGCGCGCACAATGCCGCGTGACCCCGGTTCCCGCCAAGTGAATTCCCGCCCGCGGTCGCGTGCCGCGGGCGTGCTGGGCTAAGCTCGCCGGGAACGCGCTCCGCAAGCGAACCGCGGAGTCGGGCCCCAATCGCGGAGACTCCATGAAATATCGTCGCCTCGGCAGCACCGGACTGATGGTGTCGGAACTCTCGCTCGGCTCGTGGACGACGTACGGCGGGTCCATGGAGGAGGCGGACGCGGTCGGCGTCATCCACCGGGCGTTCGAGGCGGGGATCAACCTGTTCGACACCGCCGACGTCTACATCCGCGGCGGCGCCGAACGCGCGCTCGGCGCGGCCCTGCGCGCGCTGCCGCGCGAGCAGGTGGTGATCGCGACCAAGGTGATGGGCAGGACGTGGGACGGGCCGCTCGGCGCGGGGCTCTCGCGCAAGCACATCTTCGACGCCATGGACCAGAGCCTGCGCCGCCTCGGCGTGGACTACGTGGACCTCTACCAGGCGCACGCGCCGGACGCGAACACGCCGATCGAGGAGACGCTGCGCGCGTTCGAGGACCTCGTGCGCGCGGGGAAGACGCGCCACGTCGGGTTCTCGAACTTCGACCGCCAGCCGGCGCTCGCGCGCAGGGCCGTCGCCCTGCAGAAGGCGCGCGGCTGGGACGTGTTCGTCTCGAGCCAGCCGCGCCTGAACCTGCTCGACCGCCACATCGAGGGCGAGCACATGGCGTTCTGCCGCCGCCACGGCATCGGCATCATCGCGTACTCCCCGCTCGCGCAGGGCGTGCTCACGAACAAGTACGCGGGCGGACGCATCCCCGAGGGCAGCCGCGGCGCGGGCAAGTTCGCGCACTTCCTCACGGCGGAGAAGGCGATGACGCCGGAGAACGTCGCCGCCGCCGAGCGCTTCGCCGAGTGGGTCGCCGCGCGCGGGCTCGGCACGCCGGCGCAGGTGGCGCTGGCGTGGGTGCTCCGCCACGAGGGCGTGTCGAGCGCCATCATCGGCGCCACGAGCGTGGCGCAGCTCGAGGAGAACCTGAAAGCGGCGGACCTGGTGCTCGACGACCGCACGGCCAAGGAAGCCGAGCGTGCGATCGCGGGCGTGGCGCCGAAGGCCGCGACGCGCGCGTCGGCGCCGAAGCGCGCGGCGACGGGACGGAAGGCCGCGCGGCGCGGGCGCTAGTCACGGCCGCGGGCGGCGGCCCGGGGCTCAGCCCTCGAGCGGAACGGAGGCCGTGCCCACCCAGCGCGGCGCGGAGTCCGTGCGCTGGCGCAGCAGCAGGTTGAGCTGCGCCGCGTGGTGCTGGACGTGGCGCAGGCTGTAGAGCTGGAGCTCCGCGAACCCGAGCACGCGCCACGCGAAGGCGCAGCGCTCGCACGCCCGGGCGTCCGTCATCGCGGCGAGCACCGCGCGGCACTTGTCACGCCCGTGCGCGAGGTAGGCGAGCAGCTCGGCCTTCGTGTACACGCGCTCCGGCATCACGCCCGCCGGATCGAGCTCGCCGAGCGTGAACGGCGCGGGCGGCGCGAACCCCTCGGTCGTGCCGGTGAGGTAGAGGTCGAGGAAGAACAGCGTGTGGAACGCGAGGTACCAGAACGCGGACGGCTCGATGCGGTCGCCCCACACCTCGTCGGGACACGCGACCATCGCGTTCTCGAGCATCTGGATCGCGCCGCCGAACTGGCTCCAGAGGAGGGCGCGCCATGGAACTTCCGGTTCAGGCGTCGTGCGGGGCCGCCGGCAGCGTGAAGTGGAAGGTCGTGCCCGCGCCGGGGGACGACTCGAACCAGATGCGGCCGCCGTGGCGCTCGACGACCTTCTTGCAGATCGCGAGCCCGATCCCCATGCCGGTGACGGGCGAGTGGTCGTCGGCGCGCTGGAACAGGTCGAACACCCGGCCCGCGTGCTCGGGCGGGACGCCGATGCCGTTGTCGCGCACGGAGAACGTCCACGCGCCCGCGTCGCGCGCGGCGGAGGCGTGCACCCGTGGCGGCGCCTCGCCCCGGTACTTGATGGCGTTGGCGACCAGGTTCTGGAACAGCTGCGTGAGCTGGACGGGATCCCCCGTCACGACCGGGAGCGCGTCCCGCGTCACCGTGGCGCCCGACTCCTCGATGGACACCCGGAGGTTGGACACGGCCGTGTCGAACACCGTGGCGCAGTCGGCGGCCACGAACACGCTGGCCTGCTGGTTGGCGCGCGAGTAGGCGAGCAGCTCGTCGATGAGGGTGCGCATGCGCTCCGCCGCGTCGAGCGTCTCGGCGAGCCAGGCGTCGCTCTCGGCGTCGAGCCTGCCCCGCCAGCGCTCCGCCAGCTGCCGCGAGGTGCGCGCGATCACGCGCAGCGGGTCCTTGAGGTCGTGCGAGGCGACGTTGCCGAACACCTCGAGCTCCGCATTCGAGCGCGCGAGCTCCGCCGACTGGCGCGCGAGCGCCTCCTCGGCGCGCTTGCGCTCGGTGATGTCGCGCACGACCTTCGAGAACCCGCGCAGCTCGCCGCTCGGGTGGTGCAGCGCGGTGATGACGATGTCCGCCCAGAACAGCGAGCCGTCCTTGCGGACGCGCCAGCCCTGCTCCTCGAAGCGCCCCTGCGTCGCCGCGATCTCGAGCTCCATCTCGGGCTCCTCGCGCTCGAGCTCCGTCTTCGGGTGGAAGCGCGAGAAGTGCTGGCCGAGGATCTCCTCGGTGCGGTAGCCGTGGATGCGTTCGGCGCCGGGATTCCAGCTCACGACGTGGCCGTCCGGGTCGAGCATGACGATCGCGTAGTCCTTGCCGCCGTCCACGAGCAGGCGGAAGCGCTCCTCGCTCTCGCGCAGCGCCTTCTCCGCGCGCTCCTTCTCGTCGCGCCGCCGCTTCTCCTCGAGCGCGCGCTTGACCGCCTGGCCCAGGCGCGCCATGCGGTCCTTGAGCACGTAGTCGGCGGCGCCCTGCTTCATGCAGCCGACCGCCGCCTCCTCGCTGATGGCGCCGCTGACGATGATGAACGGGATGTCGAGCCCGCGCTCCTTGAGGTGGTAGAGGGCGCCGAGGGCGTCGAACTGGGGCAGCCGGTAGTCGGCGAGGATCACGTCGAGCTCCTCGTCGAGGCTCGCGAGGTAGTCGGTCTCGGTGTCCACGCGCCGCCAGTCGGGCTCGAACCCGTCGCGCCGGAGCTCGTGCAGCATGAGCTCGGCGTCCGCGGGGACGTCCTCGAGGATGAGGACGTGGATCAGCGTGGGCCTGACCGGGGCTTCGGTGACCGCCGGATGCACGTGTCCGCTCATGCGCGCTCGCTCGGGATGGGGAGATCGTCCGCCTGGGCGGCGGGCGCCTCGTCGAGGAGTCTCCAGTACAGACCGAGGGTCCGCACCGCCTGCGTGAACTGCTCGAAATCAACGGGCTTGACGATATAGCTGTTCACGCCCAATTGGTAGCTCTGGATGACGTCGCGGTCGTCCTGCGACGACGTCAGCACGACGACCGGGATGGACATCGTCCGCGGGTCCGACTTGAGCCGCTGCAGCACGTCGAGGCCGTCCACGCGGGGCAGCTTGAGGTCGAGCAGGATGATGGTCGGCGCCGCATCCGTCGCCAGCAGGCCGTCGGCCGCGAAGATGAAATCGAGCGCCTCGGCCCCGTCGCGCGCGACGTGGATGCGGTTCGTGAGCTGGTGCGAGGCGAAGGCGTGCAACGTGAGCTCGACGTCGTGGGGGTTGTCCTCGACGAGGAGTATCTGGACAGGTCGGTTGGACATGCGAGGGGTCTCCGGGAAGAGCCGGGATCGTGCGCGCCCAGGGCAGGACGTCAATGGGCGGGTCCCGGCGGCCGCGCACTCTGGGCGCGGGCGTCTTCATCGTATCGCAGCCCCGCGCGTTCGGCCATGCCCGGCGCGCAATCCTGCCGCGCCTGCCGCGTGTCGTCCCGTGTGATCGAGCGCAGCGTCGGGCGCCACGCGCCGGTCGAACGCATTGTCGGGTCCGCTGAACGCCCGCATGCGGGGCATCGCGCGGAGGTCGGACGCGTGCGCGCGCGGGCCCGCGTCCCGCGCATGTGCGGTGCTATAGTCCGCCGCCGTGGACGCTGCCACGGACGTGATCGTCATCGGTGCGGGGGTTTCCGGCCTCGCCTGCGCGCGCGAGCTCGGCCGGCGCGGCACGCGCTGCGTGGTGCTCGAGCGGGCGCGTGGCGTGGGCGGGCGCTGCGCGACGCGGCGCGTCGAGGGCCAGCCGGTGGACCACGGCGTCCCGTTCCTGCACGCGCGCTCGGGGGAATTCGGCGAGGCGCTCAACGCGCTCGATCCCGCCGGCAAGGTGCGCGGCTGGCCGGTGCGCGTGCGCGAGCCGCGGCTCGCCTGCACCCCCGACTCGCTCGCGCCCGGGCGCCGCCGCATGGCGCGGCGCGAGGGCGTGAGCGCGTTCCCCAAGGCGCTCGCGCGCGAGGTGGACGTGCGCCTCCTGGCCGAGGTCGTGGCGCTCGAGGAGGACGGCGACCACGTCGTGGCGCGGCTGCGGGACGGTGAGACGCTCGCGGCCCGGTTCGTCGTCGCGGCGGCCGCGCTCCCTGAGACCCTGCACCTCGTCGCGCCGCTCGTGCGCGACTGGCCCGACGCGGCGGCGCGGCTGGCGGCGCTCCGCGACATCGCGCCCATCCCCACGCTGACCGTGCTCGCGGGCTACGGCGAGGCGGCCCCGGCGCTGCCGTTCGACCTGTGGAACCCGCTCGAGGCGACGATGGTCCAGTCCATCTCGCACGATTCGGCCAAGCGGGCCGCGCCCCGCGAGCGCGTGCTCGTGATCCACGGGCGCCCGCGCTGGTCGTCGGAATGGCTCGCGCGCGGCGCCGGCATCGGGCCCGGCCGCGCCGCGTGGATGACCGAGTTGCTGTGGGAGACCGGCGAGCTGCTCGGTCCCTGGGCCGCCACGCCGCGCTGGGCGCAACCGCACGCGTGGCGCGCCGCGCGCATCCGGCGGCGCGACGTGCGTCAGGAGCCCGAGGTGTTCGAGTCGCGGCGCGGTGGGCGGGTCGCCCTCGTCGGGGACGCGTTCGGCGGGGCGCCGGGGCTCGAGGGCGCCTACCTCAGCGGCATCGCGATGGGCGAGCAGATCGCCACCCTGCCGCGCGCGCGCGAGCGGAGCGCCTGAGCCGAACGCGCCGGGGGCGCGGGTTCCCTGCGGACCCCGCGCCCCCGTTCGCGTCACGTGCCGCGTGTCGCCGCGTGACTACCAGCGCGGCGGCCGCGCGAAGCCCAGGTCGCCCTGGTCGCGGTCACGCACCCGCGAGTGGTACGGCATGATGCCGAGCGCCTGCAGCCCCGAGGCGTACTCGTAGCGGAAGTTGAGCTGGTCGCCCGGCCGGCTCGCCGCGACGAACCAGGTCTGGCCGACGTGGTCGTTGCTGCGCTCGCCCCAGCCGGTTCCCGGCACGCTCTCCTGCTCCGGCGCCATCCCGGCCATGGCGCGCGGCTCCTCGCCGTTCGGCTTCTGCGCGCGCAGCGCCCTCTCGGGCGCCGCGGGCGCCGCGTTGCCGTCCTTCGCGCCGAAGTCATCACGGCTCCCCTCGCCGCGCCGCGTGCGCTCGTCGAAGTCGCCGTAGGGGCGCGGGCGGTCGTTCACGTTCAGCCGCGGTCCGCCCGCCTCGTTGAACGCGAGCACGCGGATCCAGCCCATGTCGCCGTTCGCCTGGCCGGTGCGCTCCGCGTACGAGCGCTGCTCGTCCACGAACACGAACCTGCGCACCTGGTCGAGCGACGTCCGCCAGCCGCGGATGGTCGCGGTCTCGTACGGGTCGAGCACGTACATCGGCTCCGTGCGGGCGAGGCGCGAGCGCTCGCCGTTCACCACGTTGAGCCCGTCCACCGCGATCAGCACGCCGACGCGCCGGCCCGTGGTGTTGCGGAGCTGGAGCGCGTAGTTGCGCCCCGCGTACGCCTGGAAGTACCAGCGGTCGTCCGCGCCGCCACGGAACGGGTTGCCGCCCGGGCGGAAGAAGAGCGGGGCCTCGGCGCCCTCGACGAGCACCTGCGCCTCGACGAGGCGGCCGTCGGCGGTCGTGTTCCACTGCTGCCGGCTCCCGCCCTGCCACGCATGCGCTGGCGCGGCCGCGGCGAACAGGCCGAGGGCGAGCACGAGCGACGCGAGCTGCGAGAGGTCGAGGCGGCGGGTGCGGATGGTCCATGCGCGCGCCCAGGGCAGTGCGGCGCGGGCCTGCTGGTAGAGCGACATCGCGTTCTGCATGACGTTCCTCCTGGTGGTGCGGTGGTCAGGTCATCACCGCTGCTTGCAGGAACTACGCCGGGCGGACGCCGCTATTCCCGGGCGGGAGAAGGCGCGTAAATGCCGGAGAATCGGCGCTCCCGGCGGGCGCGACGGGGCGCGGGCGCCTCGGGGCGTCGTGGCGCGTCCACACCCGTGGCGCCCGGGTGGAGGCCGGCGGAGGGGCGCGGCAGGAGGAGGATCGAGGATCCCGGACCGGCCACGGGCGTCGCGCCCGCGGGGCCGCGCGGGTTCACCAGCCCATGATGCTGTAGCCGGCGTCCACGTAGATCACCTCGCCGGTGATCCCGCTCGAGAGGTCGGAGAGGAGGAACAGCCCGGTCTTCCCGACCTCCTCCTTCGTCACGTTGCGCTTGAGCGGCGCCTTCTCCGCGTGCTTCTTCAGCATGTCCGTGAAGCCGTGGATGCCGCGCGCCGCGAGCGTGCTCACGGGCCCCGCGGAGATGGCGTTGACGCGGATGTTCCGCGGCCCGAGCTCGTAGGCGAGCTGGCGCACGCTCTGCTCGAGCACCGCCTTCGCGCTGCCCATGACGTTGTAGGCGGGCACCGCGCGCTCGGCCGCGAGGTAGGAGAGCGTGACGATGCTGCCGCCGCGGCGCTCGAGCAGCGGGAGCACGCGGTGCGTCACGTTGAGGAGCGAGTAGGCGCTCACCTCGAGCGCCACCTGGAAGCCCTCGCGCGAGGTGGCGACGAACGCGCCCTCGAGGTCCTCCTTGCGCGCGAACGCGATGCCGTGCACGAGCACGTCGAGCGCGTCCCACTCGGCGCCGAGCCGCGCCGCCACCGCGTCGATGGACGCGTCGCGCGTCACGTCGCACTCGAGCACGAGCGTCCCGGGCAGCGTCGCCGCCAGCTCCTCGACCATCGTGCGCAGGCGCTCGCCGGCGTACGTCAGGCACACGCGGGCGCCGGCCTGGTGCAGGTGCTGCGCGATGGCCCACGACAGGCTGCGGTGGTTGGCGACGCCCATGACGAGCGCGTTCCGGCCCTGCAGGTCGATCGGGTACATGCGGTCCTTTCCGGGCGGCGGGCGTACGGCCCGGTCACGCCACCTTGACGCGGTCGTACACGCGGATGGGGAGGATGATGACCTGGACGCCCTGGAACTGGAGGCGGCGCTGGATCGAGAAGGCGGTCTCGTGGTGGAGCGAGCGGGTGAAGAGGTTCTCGCGCTGGAACACGAGCTGGCCCGCGAAGACGACGGGCCGGCGGAACTCCTTGATGAGGTCGAGGCACATGCCCTCGAGCTCGGCGATGAGGTCCGTGCCGAGCGTGTAGCGGTACTCGCAGTACATCCCCATGCTCTGGCCGAGGTCCACGTAGCGCTGCAGGTCGAGCCGCGTCTTGTCCTCGAGCGTCTTCACGTCGGCCGCGCCCTTGAACTGGCCCGAGTCCACGAGGCCGACGGAGCAGAACACGCAGTTCCGGTAGTAGCGCGGGAACATGCGCTGGACGGTGAGCAGCGTGTGGATGCCGAGCCCGCCGAACGCCTCCACGAGCACGATGGCGGTGGGACCGTCGAGCGCCAGCTCCGCCGGCTCCTTCGGCGCCGGGATCGGCAGGTTCGTCAGCTCCTCGTCGAGCGACGAGAGCAGGCGCTTGACCTGGCGGTAGTGGCCGCGCACGAGGAAGCAGAACCCGATCATGAGGCCCGTGGCGATGAGCGTGACCCAGCCGCCCTCGCCGAACTTGATCACCGCCGTGATGAGCAGGATGACGAAGGTGACGAGGGTGCCGACGCCCGCCACGACGATGCGCCGGCGCCAGTGCTGCTGCTCGGCGCGCGTGTGCCACCAGTGCAGCACCATGCCGAGCTGGCTCAGCGTGAACGTCATGAAGACGTTGATCGAGTACATGACCACGAGCAGGTCCACGGCGCCGCGCGTGTAGAGCAGCACGAGGGTCGCCGAGGCGCCCATGAAGATGACGCCGTTCTGCGTCACGAGCCGCTCCGAGAGGTGGGCGAAGCGCTTGGGCACCCACAGGTCCACCGCCATCGCCGCGAGCGTGCGCGGCCCGGCGACGAATCCCGTCTGCGCCGCGACGAAGAGCAGCGCGCCCTCGGAGAGGAGCGTGAACCACACCACCGCCGGCCCGACGCCGACCGGCCCGACGTGCCAGCCGCGCGACAGCAGCTCCCACAGCGAGGCGTTGAGCGTCTTGCCCGTCTCGAGCCGCACGTCGTTGAGCAGGTAGCAGAGGAGGATGCCGCCCGCCGTGAACGCGAGCGAGCACGCCATGTAGAGCATGGTGCGCTTGCCGGTCTGCACCCGCGGCTCGCGCAGGATCTCGGTGCTGTTGCTCACCGCCTCGATCCCGGTGAAGGTGCCGCCGCCGAGCGAGAACGCGCGCAGGAAGATGACGAGGACGCCGAACATCCCCAGCTCCGAGACCGCGCGGTTCGTGTCCTGGAGCGTGTCCGCGGTGATGTGGTGCAGGCCGGCCGAGTGCGAGAAGATGCCCCAGGTGATCAGTCCCACGTGGCTCAGCATGAACGCGAGGAAGATCGGCGTGAGCACAACGACCGATTCCTTGATGCCGCGCAGGTTGAGCCCGGTGAGCCCGAGCACCACGATCAGCTCCGCCGGGAGGCGGAACACCTGCCAGTGCGCGGGCAGGAACGAGAAGATGGCCTCGCAGCCGGACGCGATCGAGATGGCGATGGTGAGGATGTAGTCCACGACCAGCGCCGAGCCCGAGATGATGCCGGGCGTGGGCCCGAGCAGCTTGGTCGCGACGAGGTACCCGCCGCCGCCGCTCGGGAACAGCTCGATGATCTGGCTGTACGAGGCGGAGATGAGGAAGACGGTGACCACCATCGCGAACGCGATGTAGAGCGCGAGGTGGCGGTGCGCGCCGAGCTGGAGGAACGCCTGCTGCGGACCGTAGGAGGAGGAGGAGAGGCCGTCGGAGCCCAGCCCGACCCAGGCGAAGAAGGCGATGAGCGCCAGGCTGTGGTGGATGCGGGGGTCGAGAAGGTTCTTCGGTCCCCCCAGCAGCGCGCCGCGCAATCGTTCGAGCACGGCGGGAATCTAGAGTCTCACCCCACCCGAATCAAGTGAGGCCCCGCATGATCGCCGCGCGCTCGACCGCCCTGTTCCTGCTGCTCGCGACCCTCGTCGCGGGCCCCGGCGCGCGCGCCCGTCCCGCCGCCGCCGCGTCGCCCCGCGCACGCGCCGTCCCGGATCCCGCGACCTCGTTCGAGCTGTTCGGCTGGGTGAGCCCGCCCGTCGAGTCCACGACCGCGGGGCACGTCGCCGAGATGGCGGCGGCGCGGCTCACGCTCGCCCTGCCCGCATGGGCCGACTCGGGCCGGCGCGAGGACAACCTCGCGCGGCTCGACCTCGCGGCGGCGAACGGCATTCGCTGCCTCGTCTGGGACCGGCGCTTCGAGCGCTTCGTCACGCTCGACGTCGCCTCGCCCGCAGGCGGCGCCCTGCTCGATTCGATCGTCGCCGACTACGCGCCGCACCCGGGCTTCTACGGCTACTACCTCGGCGACGAGCCGCCCGAGTCGCAGTTCCCCTTCCTCGCGGCGCTCTTCGCCGCGCTGCGCGCGCGCGACCCCGCGCACCCGGCGTGGAACAACCTCATCGGTCCCGCGTCCTTCCCGACACTCACCGCGTGGCGCGACCACGTCACCCACTATGTCGAGGTGGTGCGGCCGGCCGTCGTCTCCGACGACTACTACAGCTTCCTCACGACGGGCGACCGTGGCCAGTTCTTCGACAACCTCGCCGGCCTGCGCGCGATCGCCGATTCGCACGGCCTCCCATTCTGGGTCGTGGTGCTCATGATCCAGCACGGGTCCTACCGCGCGCTCACCGAGGGCGAGCTGAGCTGGCAGGTCGCGATGGCGCTCGCGTACGGCGCACACGGCGTGAGCTACTTCACGTGGTGGACGCCCGCGCCAGATCCCCTGTGGAACTGGCGGGAGGGCGCGATCGGGTACGACGGCCGGCCCACGCACTGGTTCGACACGCTCGTGCGCCTCGATCCGCTCGTGCGCGCGGCAGGCGGGGCGTTGGCGCCGCTCGCCTGGCGCCGCACTCTGCACGCGGGCGGTGCGCCGGAAGGCGCCACGGCGTTCGCGCCCGATTCCGCGCTCGCCGCCGTCGCGGGGCGCGCGGCGATCGGCGAGTTCGCGGACGCGGCGGGCGTCGTGCACCTGCTCGTCGCCAACGCGGACTCGCTCGCCGCGCGCACGATCACGCTCACCCTGCGCGCCGCGCATCCCGTCTCCCGGCTCGAGGCATCCGGCGCGTGGCGGAGCGTGGTGCCCGCGATGACGGACGCGGGGCCGCAGCTCCCGCTCGACCTCGAGGCCGGCGGCTTCGCGCTCGTGCGGCTCGACGCGTTCGCGGGGCTCGCGGCCGGCGCCGGTCCCGCGCTGGTCGTGGCGCCCGAGCCCGCGCACGGCGAGGCGCGCTTCGCGCTCGCGCGCCTCGGCGGCGCCGCGCGCCTCACCATCGTGGATCTCTCGGGCCGCCGCGTGTGGACGCGGGATGTCGCGGGCGACGAGGCGACCGTGGTGTGGCGCGGCGAGCGGGACCGCGGCGGCGCCGCGGGGGCGGGGCTCTACCTCGTCCGCATCGACGGCGCGACCGGTCGCACGACCCGGCGGCTGCACTGGCTGGGCGCACGATGAGCGCCGGCGCGCTCGCCGCCGTCGGGCGCGACATCGTCGCCTGCGAGCGCTGCGCGCGCCTGCGCGGCTGGTGCGCGCGGGTCGCGCGCGAGAAGAAGCGCGAGTTCCGCGACGCGGACTACTGGGGACGCCCCGTGCCGGGCTTCGGCGACCCGCGCGCGCGTCTCCTCGTCGTCGGGCTGGCGCCCGCGGCGCACGGCGGCAACCGCACCGGGCGGGTGTTCACCGGCGACTCGAGCGGGGACTGGCTCTACGCCGCGCTGCACGCGCACGGCTTCGCCAACCAGCCGACGTCCGTCTCGCGCGACGACGGGCTCGCGCTCCGTGACGCGTGGGTCACCGCGTCGGCGCGCTGCGCCCCGCCCGACAACCGCCCGACGCGCGAGGAGCTCGCGACCTGCCGCCCGTTCCTTACGCGCGAGATCGCCCTGCTCGACCGCGTGCGCGTCGTCGTCACGCTCGGCGGCATCGGCCACGAGAACTGGCTCCGCGCCGCCGGCTGGTGGGCGCGCATGGCGCCGCGCGCCCGCCCGAAGTTCGCGCACGGCGCGGAGACGCGGATGCCCGACGGCGTCACGCTGCTCGCGTCCTACCACCCGAGCCGCCAGAACACGAACACCGGCCGCCTCACCCGCGCCATGTGGCTGGGCGTGTTCGCGCGGGCGCGGACGATCGTGGACGCGGGGACGCCGGGCGAAAGCGCTTGACGCGCGCCTCGCGCGGTCGCACTGTGCCGGCGACATCTTCCGGGTGCCCGCGTTCCGCGGGTTGAAAGGGAAGGGGGTGCGAATCCCCCATGGTCCCGCCACTGTGAAGGGCATGCACGCGATGCATGCGGGCTCACGCGCCACTGATCGCGAGATCGGGAAGGCGAGCCCGCCGAAGCCCTGAGTCAGGAAACCTGCCCGGAAGCCATCGGCCCGTGACGCTTCGTGCGAGAGCGTCCGCGGAGGACGCGCCGCCAGGCCCTTCCTTCCGAGATGCTGCTCTCGCGAGGCGGGGCTTTTCGATTGAGGCGCGAGCGACGCCGTGATCGTCCTGGCAATTCTCCTGGCCCTGTCGTCCCCGGCCGCCGACTCCACGGCGCCGCGCGACCGCGTGATCCCGCTGCCGGTCGTGCAGGTGGACGGCGTGCGCCGCCCGTTCGACGCCCGCGCGCGTTCGCGCACGGGCGCCGTCTCCGACCTGGCCGCGGGCGCGGCGGGCCGCGCGATCGAGAGCCTGCCCGAGCTGCTCGCCGAGGCGGCGGGCGTGCGGGTGATCCAGTACGGCGGCCTCGGCGCCTTCAGCACGGTGTCGCTGCGCGGCGCCTCGCCGGGGCAGGTGACGGTGCTGCTCGACGGCGTCCCGCTCACGTCCGCGGCGCACGGCATCGTCAGCCTCGCCGACCTGCCGGTCACCGCGGTCGAGCGCGTCGAGGTCTACCGCGGCCTCGCGCCGCCCGGGCTCGGGGTCGCGACGCCGGGCGGCGCCGTCAACTTCGTCACCGCGTCGAACCCGGCGCTGCGCGAGCTGCGCGTGAGCCGCGGCTCCTTCGGCACGTGGGAGGGGCGCGCCTCGGGCGGCCGCCGGCTCGGCGCCCTCACGGGCTTCGTGCACGCGGGCTACCAGGGCTCGGCGGGCGCGTTCCGCTACGACGACGACAACGGCACGCCGTTCAACCCCGGCGACGACAGCGTGGGCACGCGCGTCAACAACCGCTTCGACGCGGCGACGGTGCTCGGCTCGCTCGTGTGGACGCCGCGCGAGCGGCTGCGCGTGCTCGCGCGTGCCGACGTCTTCCACAAGGCGCAGGGGCTCCCCGGCATCGGCGCGGTGCCCGCGTGGACGCCGCGCCTCGCGCTGCTGCGCGCGCTCTCGCTGGTGCAGGTGGTGCGCGAGCGCGGCGCGGGCGAGCGCTGGGCGCCGCGCGCGGAGCTCACCGGCTCGCTCGACCGCGAGCGCTCGCGCTTCCGCGACACCGGGCTGCCCGACCGCGGCGAGCTCGGGGTGGGCCGGCACGACACGGACGACCGCGTCGCCGGCGACGCGGTCACCGCCCGGCTCGAGTGGGCGGAGCTCCTGCCCGGGCTCGCGCTGGAAGGCGACGGCGCGCTGCGCGTGGATCGCGCGCGTCCCGCCGACGCGGCCGACGGCGCGCCCGACCCGCCGTCGAGCCGGCGCGACACGCGCGGCGCCGGCGCCGGCCTCACGCTCGAGGCGCCGGGCGGCCGCGTGCTGCTCCGCGCCGCGCAGCACTGGGACCGCCGCGAGGACCACCGCGGGCTCGCGGGCGGCGCCAGGCTCGACCTCGCGCGCGAGACCGCGACCCCGCAGCTCGGCGCGCGCGTGCGCGGCCCGCGCGGGCTCTCGGCGCGCGCGAATTGGACGCGCGCCGAGCGCGCACCCGACTTCCTCGAGCTGTTCGGCAATCTGGGCAGCGTGCAGGGCAACCCGGCGCTCCGGCCCGAGCGTGGCGAGAACTGGGACGCGGGCGCCGCGTGGGAGGGTGGCGGCGCGCGCGCGCACGCGGTCGTCGAGTGGTCGCACTTCGATGCGCGCGCGACGGACCTCATCGTCCAGGTGCGGAACTCGGCGAGCAGCGTGCGCGCCGTCAACCTGTCGAGCGCGCGCGTGCGCGGGGAGGAACTCGCCGTTCGCGGATCGCTGCCGGGCGGCTTCGCGTTCACGGGCGCCGGCACGTGGATGTCGGCGCGCAACGTCGGCGCGGTGCCGGCGTTCTGGGCCGGCAAGCGGCTCCCGCTCCGGCCCGCGCGCCAGCTCTACGCGCGGCTGCAGTGGCGGCGCGGCGCGGCGCGCGCCGGGGCCGACGTGCAGGTGATCGGCGACGACATGCTCGACCCCGCCAACCGGCTCCGCGCCCCGGGCCGCACGCTCGCCGGCGGCACGCTCGGCTGGGCGCTGGCGCACGGGGGGCTCGTCCTCACGCTCGAGGGCAAGAACCTCGCCGACCATCACGCCCGCGACGTCGGCGGGTTCCCGCTGCCCGGCCGCAGCGTCTTCGTCTCCCTCGATGCGCGCTTCGGCGCCTCCCACGACCCGTCCCCCGGAGAATGACCATGTCTCGCCGCATCCCACCCCTCGTCCTGCTGTTGTCGCTCGCGCTCTCCGGCCGCTCCGCCGCGACGGACTCGCGCGCGTTCGTGCTCACCTCCGACTTCAGCAGCGGCGGGCTGAGCGCGATCAACCTCGGCACGCGGGCAGTGAGCCGCGACGTCGCCTCGGTCCACTCGGATGCCGTGGCGCGCTGGGACCACGGCCTGCTCTTCGTCGTCAACCGCCTCGGGCAGGACAACGTGCAGGTGATCGATCCCGCGGCAGGGTGGGCGACCGTGAAGCAGTTCTCGACCGGCAACGGCTCGAACCCGCAGGACATCGCGTTCGCCTCGCCGACGAAGGCGTACATCTCGCGCCTCGGCACGCCGAGCCTCCTCGTCGCGAACCCGGCGAGCGGCGCGACGCTCGGCGTCATCTCGCTCGCGGCCTTCGCCGACGCCGACGGCAACCCGGAGGCCGCGCGCATGATCATGGTCGGGAAGTACCTCTTCGTCGCGCTCCAGCGGCTCGCGAACTTCGCCGCCACCGACACGAGCCTCGTCGTGGTGGTGGACACGCAGGCCGACACGGTGTTCGACGTGGACCCGGCCCTGCCCGGGCGCCAGGCCATCGTGCTCGCGGGCACGAACCCGGTGACGGTGTTCTGCCACGACGACGCGGGCCACCGGCTCCTCATCGGCTGTGCCGGCCGCTACGGCGTCAACGACGGCGGTGTCGTCGCGATCCCGCTCGAGCCCCTCGGGACGTTCGCCCCCTTCGTGATCGGGGAGGCGGCGCTCGGGGGCGACGTCGGCGACATCGCGTGGAACGGCGCGGCCCATTCCTACGCGATCGTCAGCGACGCCACCTTCACCACCCACCTCGTCGCCTGGAGCGCCGCCACGCATCTCTCGCTCGGGAGCTTCTTCACGCCCGGGGGCTTCAGCCTGTCCGACTGCGAGTTGAACGATCGAGGCGAGCTCTACGTGAGCGACAACGACTTCGCCGCGCCCGGGGTGTTCGTCTTCCGCGCCGGCGCCGACACGCTCCTCGCGGGGCCGCTCGACACGGGGCTGCCACCCGCTTCGGTCGTCTTCGACCATGCGGCCGGCGTGGCCGGAGTCCGGGCGCCCGCGGCGCCGATGCTCTCGCTCGCGCCGCCCGTCCCGAACCCGGCGCGGTCCTCGACGCTGCTCACGCTCGTGCTGCCGCGCGCGGGGTCCGTCACCGTCGAGGCGTTCGATCCCGCCGGTCGGCGCGTGCGCGCGATCCTCCGTGGGGAGCACGGCGCGGGCGCCCTCCCGGTGGCCTGGGACCTGCGCGACGAGGCGGGAGCGGAGGTTGCCGCCGGCCTCTATTTCATCCGCGCGCGCGTCGCGGGCGAGACCGTGAGCCGGAAAATCGTGGTCGCGCGATGATTTTTCCGTTGCCTCGCGGGCCGAATTGCGCGACAAAAGGGCCCGCAGCGCGCCGAAGTGACCCGGTCCCCGCTGCCCCGCGCGTGCGTGCGCGTTAGCCGCAATCGTTCCGTCGCCCCCGCGACATCGTGTCCCAGCCTTCATCGTTCGGGTGTCATGGCCGCAATCCAACCGCGCACGCGCGGCGCCCTGCTAATGGCGCTGCGTCCATCGCTTTCAGGAAAAAGTTCGGAAATCGTCACCGATGGCCCCGCACTTGCGGGGCGCGCGGGCAGCGAATGCTCACGCGTGCCGCCACCGCGTGACCTTCCCGAACACCGGCATCCGTTCGTTTTCCGGCCTGTGCGTTCCTCGGATCCCAGCCGGAATCCCCACGACCGAGCCTCCACGCAGAACCGAGTACATCGCCCACAGCCTCGTTCGATCACGCCGCAGCGAACGTGGGCCGACACTCCATCGGGTCCTGCTCCGGTAGGGAGGCATCCCTTGCTCCGTTCCACCCACGTGTTTCTCGGCCTCATCCTCGCCACGGCCCTCGCCGGTCCCGTGACGCGCGCCCACGCGGAGACGGCGGCCAGCGCCGTCGTCCTCTCCTGGACCACCCCCGGCGACGACAGCCTCACCGGGATCGCCACCGCCTTCGACATGCGCTACTCGACCTCGCCCCTCCTCGCGGGGAACTTCTCGAGCGGCACGAAGGTCAACTCGATGCCGGCCCCCGCCGCCCCCGGCACCGTGCAGACCGTCACGGTCAACGGGCTCTCGCCGAACACCACCTACTACTTCGCCATGAAGACGGTGGACAAGCGGGGCAACTGGTCCCTCATCTCCAACGTCGTCGCGCGCTCGAGCCAGGTGGTCGGCGTCGCGGACCACCTCAACGCGCTCGACTTCTCGCCGGCGTACCCGAACCCGGCGCGCAGCAGCACGCGGTTCACCTTCTCGCTGCAGCAGGCGGGCCCCGTGCGGGTCGAGGCGTACGACATCAGCGGCCGTCACGTGCGCACGCTCCTCAACGCCCGGCAGCCGGCGGGGCGCACCGACCTCAACTGGAACCTCGCGGACGACGAGGGCCGGGCGCTCGAGGCGGGCGTCTACCTCGTGCACGCGAGCGTCGGCCAGACCATCTTCAACCGGCGGGTCACCATCGTCCGGTAGACAAGACTGACGGGCGGGTGTCGGGCCTGCAACGCGCCAACGCTTCCTGCGCTCGCGCACCCGCCCACGATTCCGCGGCACCGCAGCACCTCGACGAGACGGCCGGCCCGCCGCACGCGGACCGGCCGTCGCGCGTTCCCGGGAGACGCCGGCCCCGGCCGCGTGGATTGCGGCCGCCCCGTGGAAGCCTCTATCGTCATGGGGGCCCGCGACCCGCGACGACCTGCCCCCGGAACCCCCGCCATGCGCCCCGTCCCCCGACTCCCCATCCTGATCGGCCTCGCGCTCGTCGCCCTGTCCGCAGGACCCGCGCGTGCCACCGGGACCGGCGCGACACCGGCGGCGACCGCGCCCGGCGTCGCGCCGGCCGCCTCCCTGGCGGCCGCGACGTTCGCCGTGGACGACTCGATCCTGAATGCGGTCGCGCTCGACGACTCGGCCGGGACCGACTCCTCGGCCACGGACTCCGCCGCGACGGCGCCCGCGCCCGTCGCGCGCGACTACGTGGGCGAGGTGCGCGCCGGGTTCACGCGCGAGAGCCGCGCGTACGCGACCACCCGTGCCGCGCTCGGGTTCCTCGCGCCGGTCTACGGCATCCTCGTCAACCTCTTCCTGCTCTTCTCCGGCCTCTCGGGACGCATGCGCGACATCGCGCGCGGCCTCGGCCACCGGCGCTACGTGCGCATCCTCGTCTTTCTCATCCTCTACTCCGCGGCGGGCCTCGTCCTTGGCTTCCCGCTCGCGCTCTACGACGGCTTCCTCATCGAGCACCGGTACGGGCTCTCGAACCAGGCGTTCGGCGCCTGGCTCGGCGACCTCGCCAAGGGCGAGGTGCTCGCGATCGTGCTCTTCGGCCTCATCCCGATCGTCAAGCTCGCCTACGACGCCATCGCGCGCAGCCCGCGCCGCTGGGGGCTGTGGCTGGCGCTCGGCACGCTGCCGCTCATCGTCGCCGGTGCGCTCATCGAGCCCGTGCTCGTGGACCCGCTCTTCAACCAGTTCAAGCCGCTCGCCGACCAGCCGCTCAAGCAGGAGATCCTCGCGCTCGCCGCCCGCGCCGGGATCCCCGCGCACGACGTCTACGTCGTGGACAAGAGCGCGCAGACGAAGACCTACAACGCGTACGTCAACGGCATCGGCGCCTCGCAGCGCATCGTGCTCTGGGACACGACGCTCTCCGGCATGCGCCCGGACGAGATCCTGTTCGTGATGGCGCACGAGATGGGGCACTACCGCCTGCACCACGTGTGGAAGGGGCTCGTGCTCGTGGGCCTGCTCGGGATCGTGCTGTTCCTGCTCGCGCAGGTCATCGTCCACCGCGCGATCCGGCGCTGGGGGCGGCGCTGGCGGTTCGACGCGGCGGACGACGAGGCGTCCATCCCCCTGCTCGTGCTCACGCTGAGCCTGCTCTCGCTGCTCGCCCAGCCGCTCGTCAACGCGGGCTCGCGCTACTTCGAGCACGAGGCGGACGTCTACGCCCTCGAGATCACGCACGCGAACGACGCGGGGGCCCGCGCCTTCATCGCGCTCGCTTCGCAGAACCGCTCCGACCCCGAGCCGCCGCGGCTCCTCGAGCTCATCGAGTACACCCACCCGCCGCTGATCGAGCGCATCCGCTTTGCCATGGCTTACCGGCCGTGGGAGCGGGGCGCGCCGAACCTGCTCTACGGGGAGACGCCGGCGGAACCGTGAGGATGGCGACGCGGCGCCGCCCGGCGTTCCCCGCGCGGCCCGGCGGCGCGGGCGCGGCACGGGGGCTCACGCGTCGGCGAGCGTGATCTCCGTGCGCGCGCGCGTGCCCGTGAACGCCGCGACGAGCCGCGGGGCTTCCTCGAGGTGGGCGTAGCGCGGCGAATGCTCGCCGGCTTCGCACCGCCACGCCGCGAGCCCCTCGCCCGAGAACGTGGCGCACGTTCCGCCGCACGTGACCTTGGCGCGCGTGCCGTCGAGCGCCACGCGGGCGCCGGGGGCGAGCGGGAACACGATCCCGGCATCCGCGCCGGCGACGCGGTCCTGCACCGTGACGCGGTCGCGGGCCACGGCGACGCGGCGCACGTGCTCCTCGCCGCCGGTCCAGCGGCACGACCAGCCGTCCTCGACGCGCGTGACGTGCGCGCGCGCGCCCCACAGGAAGGGGCCGAGCGGGCGGCTCTGGCTGCGGCCGCCGAAGTTCACCGTGGCGTGCGCCGGCGTGGCGCGGAAGCGCTCGCGCGCCTCCGGCGCCTCGTGGTACGCGAAGGTGCCCGGGTCCACGACCACCGCGTCCGCGCCGCGGAACACGGTGAGCGCGAGCGCATCGGCGTGCCCGTGCGCCGCGAGCGGGCCGAGCCCGAGCGGCGCGTGGTCGAAGGTGACGAGGAGCCCGCGCTCGCGCCAGGCGGTCCAGCCGCCCGCGGCGAATTCGTACGAGCCGTCGCCCGCCTCGCGCGGCTCGGTGGCGCGGCCGGTGAGGAGCCGCGCGAGCGCATCGTCGGTGGACAGCGCCTCGGCGCCGAGCCACGCCGCGACCGCGTTGCCGACGAGGTCGAGCCGGCTCCAGCCCTCGACCGCGAGCAGGATGCGGCCGTCGTCCTCGTCGCCCACCTGGGGCAGGAGCCCGCCGGGCCGCCGCACCACGCGCGCGAACTCGAGCGAGGCCGCGAGCCGCTGCGGGATCACCTCGGGAATCGCGATCCCCGCCGCCTCGCAGGCGACGAGCGGCGGCAGCAGCAGCTCCCAGACGAACGGGAGGTAGCCGAACGCCTGCTCGGCCGGCACGCCGTCGGGATGGAGCTGGCGCGCCACCTCGTGCGCGAGTCCCTCGAGCCCCGCGCGCGCGAGCGTCCGCGCCTCCCGCAGCGTGGGATAGACCGCGCCCGCGACCACCATGGCCGCGAGCTCCGCGAGGCGGTGGTTGTTCGCGCTCGAGCCCACGCTCGGGTGGTCGCGGCACCACAGCGCCTGCTGGGCGAGGAGCCCGAGCGTCGCGCGCGCGCCCGCGTCCCGCGCGGGCGGGTCGAGCAGCGCCAGCGTCCACGTCACGGTGATGACGCGGATCGCCATCTCGATGCCGCTCGTGTGGTGGATGCCGTGCCCGAGCGGGTTGCGCGCGTTCCAGTCGTCGAGCCACGCGCGCGCGCGCGCGGCGTCGCGCGGGTCGCCGCCGACGCGGCTCGCGAGCGCCAGCACCGGCAGCATCGTGAGCCGCCCGAGCTCCCACGCCGTCTTGGCGCCGCCCGCCACGTCGCCGCGGTGGTAGTCGAGCGTGGCGGAAGGCGCGTCGGGCCACGCCTCGCCCGTGCGCGCGTTGCGGTTCCACGCCGGCGGATCGGCGAGCGTGACCGCGTGGCCGAACAGGCGCCACTCGCCGCGCGCGAGCGCCGCGGCCGCCGCCACCACCGGCGCGAGCGCCGGGTCGCCCGGCGCCACGTGCACGAGCGCGTCGAGCCGGCTCTGCGCGATCGAGGCGGGGGCGTCGGTCGCGAACAGGCGGTCGAAGGCCTGCTCCGGCGCGAGGCGCGCCCATGCCGGCGGCGCGACGCGGTCGCGGAGCGCGGTGCGCGCGCGCTGCAGCACCTCGCCCGGGGGCATGGCGCCGAGCCGCCGCAGCGCCCAGGCGACGTTGCTCATCGGTCCCGCTTCGCCAGCGTCTCGCGCACGTTGCAGGCGATGCGCTCGCACACGCGGTCGGGGTGGAACGCGACGATGTCGGCGCGGAGCTGCGATCCCATCCGGGCGCGCTCCTCGTGCCCGGTCGCGAGGCGCGTGATCGCCGCGGCCAGGCCCTCGACGTCGCCCGGGGTGACGAGCAGCCCGTTGCAGCCGTCGCGCACGAGGTCGGGAATGGCGCCGACCGGGGTCGTGATCACCGGCAGCTCGAAGGCGCCGGCCTCGTGGAGGACGACCGGCAGGCCCTCGTTCCAGCTCGGCAGCACGAACAGGTCGGCGGCGCGGTAGCGGGCGTAGAGCGCATCGCCCTGCAGCGGCCCGGTGAATTCGACCGCCGTCTCGAGCCCCAGCTCGCGCGCGAGCGCGACGAGCGCCTCGCGCTCGCCCGGGTACTCGTCGGGGCCGACGAGCGTGAGGTGGAACGGCAGCGCGGCCGCGCGGACGCGGGCGACCGCGTGCAGCAGGTCGAACACGCCCTTGCGCCGCCCGATCTGGCCGACGAGCAGACCCTCGATCGTGCCCTCGCGCCGCGGCGCGCGCGTGAATCCGGCGCCGCGGTCGAACACCTCGCGCCGGAGCGTCGAGGGCACGATGGCGCAGTCCGCGCGCGCGCCGTAGGCCACCACCAGCCGGCGCCAGCGCTCGCCGAGCACGAGCAGGCGGTCGAACTGCGCGAGCGCCGCGCGGACGATGCGCGCGGAGGGCCCGCGCTTCCCGAGCACGTCGTGGAAGTCGCTGCCGTGGATGTGCCCGATCACGCGGGCGCCCGAGCGCTTCGCGATCCAGGCCAGCACGCCGTCGCGGAGGAACCCCGACCACGTGCCGGCGACGGGGAGGTAGACGACGTCGGGGCGGACGCGCGCGACGGCGTGCGCGAGGCGCGTGAAGTGGCGCAGCGCCCACGCGAGGTTGCCGGCGTCGAAGCGGCCCTGCGTCTGCTTGGGGCGGCCCTTCGTGGTGTCGCAGTGCGCCACGTCGAAGCCGGCGAAGGCGCTGGATTCGAGGATGGCCTGCGTCACCGTCTCGACCCCGCCGATGGGCGGCGGGAGCGGGCCGACGATGAGGAGTCGCGGCCGCCGGGTGGCCACGGCTGCGCGGTCGCTCAACGCAGCACGACGAGTCGCCGCGTGAGCGTGCCCGCCGCGCCGCTCAGCCGCGCGAAGTAGACGCCGGGCGCCACCGCGCGACCGGCGTCGTCGCCGAGGTTCCACGCCAGCGCCCAGCGGCCCGCCATGTAGGCGCCGTCGGCGAGCGTGCGCACGCGGCGTCCCTGCAGGTCGAGCACCTCGAGGCGCACGACCCCGGCGCGCGGGAGCGTGAACGCCAGCCGCGTGAACGCGCGCGCCGGGTTGGGCGCGGGGGGCGCGAACGCGAGCGCCGCGCCGTCGTCGCTCACGCCCGCCACCTGCGTCGGCGCCGGCTGCATGGCCGGGTCGTAGATGTCGATCCGCAGCGAGTCGAACTGGAAGCCGTCGAACTGCGTGCCGCCGTCCGCGACCGTGCGGACGCGCAGGCGCACCCTGGTCGCGCCGGGGCCGGCGAACGGCGAGAGGTCCACGCGCTCCGGCTGCCACAGCCAGCGCGAGCCCTGGTAGATCGGCTTGCCCGCCGGCTGCGGCGCCTGGTTGCCGGGGAGCGTCGCGCGCCCCGCGAGCGGCGTCCACGTCACGCTGTCGAGGCTGGCCTCGACGAGGGTGCCGTCGTACGCGGTCTCGAGCATCCAGCGCGCGTCGAACTGCGCCCACGCGTGCACGCCGTGCGACAGGTCGAGCGGCGCGCGCGCGATGAGGCGCGTGTTCGCGTTGGCGGCGTAGTTGCCGCTCGGGCTGTCGGCGAAGTAGCGGCTCGGGTGCGTGGCGTCGTTCGCGACCACGCCCCACGAGGAGAGCGAGGTCCAGCGCGAGAGGTCGTTCGCGGGCTCGACGAGCAGCGTGGTCGGCGTGCCGAGCACGATCGCGATCGTGTCGCGCGAGAAGTAGCCGTCGTCGGCGGTGAAGCGGATCTCGAAGCGCGCGAGCCGCCCCGGCGTGATGGTGTCGTCGGCCGAGAGCGTGAACGTCACGCCGCCCGTCGCGTCGCCGCTCGCCAGCGCGGGAAGCGAGGGCCAGGCGACCGCGTCGGGCCCGACGTGCGTGCCCGCGTCGAGCGGCACGAGCGTGGCCGAGAGGTTCGCGGGCGTATCCGCGAGGCCGCGGTTGCGCGCGCGCACGGCGAGGTGCGCGAGGCGCCCTGCGTTGAGCGTGGTGTCGAGCAGCGCGGAGGACTCGACGCGCACCCATGGCCCGGCGATGGCCATGACCGTGTAGCACGTGCGCAGGTTCTCCTGCGCGAGCGGCACGATGCGCGAGGGCGCGGGCCAGAAGCCGCCGTCCACGTCGAGGCCGACCTCCGGCGTCCACGTGTACGCGCGCGGCTTGAGCAGCGTGTCGCCGTACATCCAGTCGTTGAACTCGCCGTTGACGCGGTAGAGCACGCGCGGCGAGGGGCCGGAGATGGACGGGTTGCCCGCCATGGCCTCGTCGCTCCACGCCTGGAACGTGGCCGAGTCGGGCGTCGCGGCCGGCGTGTAGCCCCACGGGTGGAGGAACAACTCGCTGTAGGTGTGGAACGAGATGCCGGACTTCGGGTGGAGCGCCATGACGAGGTCGCGCTGGGCCTGCGTCTCCGGTTCGGAGAACGCCGCGGCCCCGCGGTAGGTGTCGCTCGAGAGCGTGCCGCTCGAGCCGACGTTGTCGAGGCCCCACTTGTAGCCGAAGTTGCGATTGAGGTCGATGCCGTCGAGGTTGTCGGGATCGGCGATGCCGTTGTTGTTGGTGTCGCGCAGGTTCTTGCGCTTGAGCCCGCCGCCGCCCGGGTGGTTCGCCTGGTTCCACGCGTAGCCGTCCGGGTTGACGACGGGCACGATGTAGAGCGCGCGGTGGTCGAGCAGGTAGGTGGCGAAGTCGTCCACGTCGGCCTTCGCGAGCAAATCGTCCACGAACCAGAACAGCGCCTGCATGCCCTCGGGCTCGCGCGCGTGCGTGAGCGCGTTGATCAGCACGGCCGGGCGCGTCTCGGGTCCCTCGATGCGGCGCGCGATCTTCAACCCCCAGATCGGGCGCCCCTGCAGCGTGGTGCCGATCGTGTCCACCTTGTCCGCGACGACGTCGTGCGTGTCGTTTGCCACGAGCGCGTCGAGCTTCATCTTGACCTCTTCCAGCGTCCAGAACCCGCCCATGCTGCCGGCGCCGAAGGGCGGCAGCGACTCGGTGCGGAACACGCCGTCCGGGCGCACCGCCGCGCGCACCCGGGTCGGCGCGGGACGCGGACGTGCCGCCAGCTCCGCCGCCGCGCGGCGCGCCGAGGTGCCCTCGACGTCGTCGTCGAGGAGCTGGGGGGTCGCGCCCATGCGCGCCAGCACGTCGGCATCGCCCGCGTGCACGAGCACGTCGGCCGAGGCGCCGGCCTTCACGGCGACGATGTCGAGCCCCGCCTCGAGCAGGCGGTCGAGCGTGCGCTCCGCATCGAGCGGGACGCGGACGAGGCGCGTGGCGCCCGCCACGCGCGGCGCGAGGCAGGCGATGGCGGCGAGCAGCAGGGCGGCGAGGCGGCCGGCGCGCGGCGCGCGCCTCACTGGCGCAGCTCGGCGCGGAAGAAGAGGAGCGCCCGACGCTGGGCCTCGCTGCGCGAGAGCGTGTGGCTCGCGCCGGGGAGGGTCTGCAGCTCCACCTTCGCGCCCTGCTTCGCGAGCCGCGCCGCGAGCTCGCGCGCCTGCGCCACCGGCGCCTGCGCGTCGTTCTCGCCGTGCAGCAGGAGCACCCGCGCCGCCACCTTGCCCGTGCCGTAGACCGGCGAGCGGGCGCGCCAGCCGGCGCTGTCGCTCCCGGCCGCCGCGAGCATCGCCTGCCGCGACGCCGCGTCGGCGCTGCGGTAGACCGACCAGAGGTCGTACGTGCCCGACTGCGCGAAGGCCGCGTGCAGGTCGGGACGGCGGCGCGCGAGCTGCACCACCACCGCCGCGCCCTCGCCGACACCCCAGGCGCCGATGCGCTTCGCGTTCACGCCAGGGCGCTTCTCGAGCTGGTCGAGCGCGGCGCCCGCCGCCTCGACCGAGGCCGGGCCCGCGAGGTCCGGCGCGCCCTCGGAGAGGCCGGAGCCGGGCGGGCTCACGAGCATCACCGCGTAGCCGCGCGCCACGAGCTGCTGTCCCGCGCGCATCATGTGCCGCGCCGAGAGGCCGGCCTCGGGCACCATGAGCACGCCGGGCGCGGGGCCCGAGTCGGGATCGGCGGGCAGGAACACGGTCTCGACGCGATGGCCGCCGACCGTGAGGAACTCCGAGGGATGCGCGAGCGAGGTGGGGCCCGGCAGCGCCTCGACGCTCGTCGCGCTGCGGTACGTGCCGGTGGCGTTGTGGAGCTGCACCTCGAAGGTCAGCCGCGCGTGCTCGGCCGATGCCTCGCCCTCGTACTGCACGTAGGCCGAGTCGTTGCCGCTCACCGCGCGCACCATGCGGACCATGAAGGTGAGCGGCGTGCGCGTCGTCCGCGACGGGTGCGTCGCGCCCGAGTCGAGATCCGCCACCACGAGGTTCAGGCTGTCGAGGTAGAGCCCGGTCGGGAACGGGTTCGTGATGAGGAGCGGGAGCGTCCAGTGGAAGTCGTCGCCCGCCACGAGCGTGGGCGAGAGGGCCCGGATGGTCGGCCCATCCGCGCGGGCGGCGGGCGCGAGCACGGCGAGCAGGAGGAGCGCAATCGGGGCGATGGAACGTCGGGTCACGGGGGTTCCTTTCAGCCACGGTAGGGGAGCGTATCGAGCGCTCCATGCTAGCATGGCCGTGGCTGCCCCGCCGCCCTCCCATGCGATCCCGAACCCGACTGGCCTGGCTCTTTGACGTGGACGGAACGCTCCTCGTGACCGGGGGCGCGTCCCGCGACGCGTTCGTCGCCGCCGTGCGGCAGCGGCTCGGGGTCGAGGACGACCTGCGCGACATCGCCTTCGCCGGCCGCACCGAGCCCCTCATCCTCGGCGACATCCTGCGCAAGCACGGGCAGGCGTTCCACGACGGGGACGAGGCGCGGTTCTGGAACACCGTGTTCGACCACATGCCCGCGGCCCTCGCCGGGAGCCCCGGCCGCGTGCTTCCCGGCGTGCACGCGCTGCTCGACCACGTGGCGCGCGAGCCCGACTGGGTCGCCGGGCTCCTCACCGGCAACATGACCGAGATGGCGCGCATCAAGCTCGCGCACTTCGGGCTCGCCGGGCGCTTCGCGTTCGGCGCCTACGGCGAGCAGGCGAAGGATCGCGACGCGCTGGCCTGCGCCGCCGTCGCCCGCGTCACGCGCGAATACGGCGTCCCGGCGGAGCGTTGCATCGTGGTGGGCGACACCGAGCACGATGTCGCGTGCGCCCGCGCCGCCGGCGCGCGCGTGGTCGCCGTGGCGACGGGCGGGAGATCGCGCGAGGAGCTGGCGCAGACGGCGCCCGACCTCCTGCTCGAGGACCTCACCGACCCCGACCCGCTCCTCGCGTGGGCGCGGGAGGTCGCCGCCGGGTGAATGGCGCGGGCCGCGGCCTCAGCGGCGCGTCTCGACCGCCATGCCGAGGTCCACGTCGTCCGCCTCGTCGAGACGCAGGAGGTCGGCGCGGAGCGGCTCCCAGCCGTTGGCGAGCGCCGCGACGGCGAGGTCGTCCACCGGCGGCAGTTCCTGCAGGAACGCGAAGGTCGCGCCCGCGATGAAGCGCGGCAGCACCTCGCGATCGTAGCGCCCCTGGCCACGCGTCGCGCGGCGCTCGCCGAGCACCTCGCGCAGCGTGGTGCCCTCGCCGCACGTCTCCTTCCACCGCGCCTCGACGTCCTTCGCGCGCCCGGGATCGGCGGCGCGCACGGCGTCCGAGACCAGCGCGTAGGCGTCGAGGTCGCCCTCCGGCACGTACGAGGTCCACACCACGCGCGCCCGGCTCGAGCGTTGCGCGCGCCGGTGCGCCAGCGTCGTGCCGCTCGCGGTGGCGATCACCTCGTAGTCCACGTCGGCGGTCACCGTGCGCACGCGCGACACGACCGCGATCGGGACGTCCACCCAGCGTGTCACCGATTCACCGTCGCCGCGCTTCTCGACCACCCGCCGGGCCACGACGTCGGTGAACAGGTGCGTCGTCGTGTGCGCGTCGATGCCGCCGATCGCGCCCCATACGATGCGCGTCGCGCCGGCCCTGCGGCCGACCTCGATCGCGTCCGCGCGGTCGAGGTTCCCGAGCTGGGCGACGCTCATCCGCTGCTCCACCTCGGCGCTGCCCAGCACGTTCGTGAAGTGCGCCTCGGGCGGTCGCAGGCGCTCGGCCATCCGGTCGCGCCACTCGGCCGCCACGTCGCGCCCGAGCGCGGCGCGTCCACGGTCGGTGGCGAACGGCACGAACGCCACGCGCGTGAGCGCCTTCTGCCATGCCCTGTCGGCGAGCGCCGCGGCGTTGCGGTAGTCGGCGACGAAGCGCTGTGCGTCGGTGAAGTCGCGCCACGCGCGCTTCGGGCGCTTCGCGCCCATCTCGGTCACGCCGCGCTGGTAGCACGTCCGGGCCGCGGCGCCGCGAAGCGCCTGCTCCTCGAGCGCCCACTCGGGCGTCACCGTGATCGCCGCGTAGCGCACCGCCTCGACGCGGAACGCGGCCAGCGCGAGCACCTGCTCCGCCGAGGCGACGCTGTCCGACTGGGCGAGCGTGTGGATGCGGTACTCCCACTGGCGCGCCATCAGGTTCCCGGCCGTGGCGGCCGTCGCGCGGGCGCGCGTGTTGCCCGGGTCCTTGTCGAGCGCGCGGGTGGCGAGCTGCCATGCGCGACCGTTTTCTCCGCCGGCGAGCTTCACTTCGCTCTGGCGGGCGAGCTTCGCGGATCCGGCGCAGCCGGACACGACGAATGCGGCGAGCAGCACGGCCGTGGTGCGACGCAGCATGGTGTCCCCCCTGGTTCGCGTGGTTATCGGCCCGCGAGGCGAGGAGCTTCACGTCGCCGGTGACCCGCTACCCGGCGGAGGACGACCGCCTTGCCCAAGGGGAACGCAGCCAGGAGGCGCCGTTGGGCAGCGGAAGAAAGCCATCGCCCGGCGCCCGATGCCGCTGCTAACTTCCCGCGCCATGCTCTCCGGGATCGCCGTCGTCGTCCACGTGCTGCTCGTCTTCTGGCTCGTCGCCGGCATCGCCGGGCGCGACGTCGTCCACGCCCGCGCCGCCCGCACCACCGACCTCGCCGAGCTCCGCGCGCTGCTCGGGGTCGCGAGCGTCTTCGAGCTGCGCATGGTGCGGCCGGGCACCTTCGCCGTGCTCGTGGCCGGGCTCATCGCGGCGTGGGCAAGGGGCTGGCCGATCCTCGGCTTCCTGCAGGGCGGGCAGTCCAACTGGGTGCTGGTCTCGCTCCTCGTCTACCTCAGCATCATCCCGGTCATCGTCCTCGTCTTCATCCCCCGCGGAAAGGTGTTCCGCGCCGCGCTGGACGATGCGGTCGCGGCCGGCCACGTGACGCCGCAACTCACCGCGGCGCTGCACGATCCCGCCGTCGAGGCGGCCCGGAAGTACGAGCTGGCCGTCATCGGGGTCCTCGCCTTCCTCATGGTGACGCGACCCTTCTAGCCGGCCTCATCCGCTGGTCCCGCGCCACGCTTTGGCTCGCCCGCCGGCGCCCTGAGCGCCCCATGCGCGAATGGGATTCAGTTGACGCGGCGTATTGCCGAACATATTCTCGTCACATGGCCAAATCACCGAACATTCGTCAGCCGCTCGATCCCAAGGACCATCGCATCCTGTCGCTGGTCCAGCGCGACGGGAAGATGAGCCAGGCGGAGATCGCAAAGCGCGTCGGGCTGTCGGCGCCAGCGGTGAACGAGCGTCTGAAGAAGCTGGAGCAGGCGGGGGTGATCCGCCGATATGCCGCACACGTGGACGCGCGCGCGGTCGGCGCCTCCGTGACGGCGTTCGTCGAGGTGTTCATCGAGCACCCGCGCTACGAGGCGGCGTTCCTCGAGCGCGTGATGAAGCTGGACGAGGTGATGGAGTGCCACCACATCACGGGCGAGTTCTCGCTGCTGATGAAGGTGCGCGTGCGGGACATCGAGTCGCTGCAGCACCTGCTGCTGCGGCAGCTCAACGGGATGGAAGGCGTGCGCCAGACGCGGACGGTCATGGTGCTTTCGACGGTGAAGGAAGAGAGCTTCGTTTCGACCGGAGCGAAAGGAGAGACGACATGAAGACCACGCCCCGCGCGCGCATCGCGGCCGCAGAGGTGCACGACGTCATCGGCCGCCACGTGCTGGCGGACGGGTACGACCTCGTGCTCGATCTCGAGAAGAGCCAGGGCCGCCGTCTCTACGACGCGCGGAGCGGGCGGTGGTACCTCGACATGTTCTCGTTCTTCGCCACGCTGCCGGTCGGCATCAACCACCCGAAGCTCCAGGACCCGGACTTCCTCGCGAAGCTCACGCGCGCGGCCCTCGTCAACCCGACCAACTCCGACGTCTACACCGTGGAGATGGCGGAGTTCGTGGACACCTTCGCCCGTCTCGCGATGCCCGAGTACCTGCCGCACGCGTTCTTCATCTCGGGCGGGACGCTCGGGGTCGAGAACGCGCTCAAGGCCGCCTTCGACTGGAAGGTGCGGCGCAACTTCCGCAAGGGCGCGCGCGAGGAGAAGGGGCACCAGGTGCTCCATTTCCGCGAGTCCTTCCACGGCCGCTCGGGCTACACGCTGTCGCTCACGAACACCGCCGACCCGCGCAAGTACGCCTACTTCCCGCGCTTCGACTGGCCGCGCGTGGACACCCCGAAGCTGCGCTTCCCCGTGGACGAGGCCGAGCGCGCGCGCGTGCAGCAGGCCGAGGCCGCGGTGATCGCGCAGGTCCAGGCCGCCTTCCGCGAGCGCAGGGACGACATCGCGTGCATCCTCATCGAGCCGATCCAGGCCGAGGGCGGCGACAACCACTTCCGCCCGGAGTTCCTGCGCGCGCTCCGGGACCTCGCGCACGAGAACGAGGCGCTGCTCGTGTTCGACGAGGTGCAGACCGGCATGGGCCTGACCGGGAAGATGTGGGCGCACATGCACGACGACATCCGCCCCGACCTGCTCGCGTTCGGCAAGAAGACGCAGGTGTGCGGCATGATGGGCGGTGGCGCGCTGCTGGCCGAGGAGCCCGACAACGTGTTCCACACCAGCAGCCGCCTCAACTCCACCTGGGGCGGCAGCCTCGCCGACATGGTGCGCGTGACGCGCTTCCTCGAGATCATGGAGGAGGAGAAGCTGGTCGAGAACGCCGCGACCGTGGGCGCCCACCTGCGCGGCGCGCTCGAGTCGCTGCAGGCCGGGCACGCGGACATGCTCTCGAACGCGCGCGGGCGCGGGCTCATGTGCGCGATCGATTTCCCCGACGCCGCCACGCGCGACGCCGTGGCGAACGAGGCGTACGCGCTGGGCATGATGATCCTGCCGTGTGGCACGCGCAGCATCCGGTTCCGGCCGCCGCTCGACGTCACCGTCGCCGAGGTGGACGAGGCGCTCGAGCTGCTGGCGCGCGCGCTCGGCAAGGTCGGCGCCCGGACCGCCTGAGCCGAACGCGCGGGCCGTCGCCGGAGGAAGGGACTCGAGGCTCCGGCGCGGTGCGCCGTCCTCGTGAACTCCCGGCCGGCGCGAAGCACCGCGCCGTCGGCGCCTGCGCGGGCGCCCAACGGCACTGCGACTGGCCTTCACCCGGGCGTGGACCGATAATCGCGCCGCGACTGAACCGCCACGTCCGCGCTTCGGCCCATCCACCCACCAGCTCCGGGGAGAACGCCCATGTCGCCCGCGACGATGTCCGAGAAGGACCAGTTCATCCAGGCCAGTGATCGCGAGTTCGAAATCACGATGAAGCTGCTGCGCGAGGTTCCCGCGGGGAGGGAGGACTGGAAGCCCGCCGCCAAATCGCGCACGACGCGCGAGCTGGCGTGGATCTTCGTGATGGAGGAGAAGGTGCTCGAGGCCGTGAGCAAGGGGCCGCTCGAGTTCGCCGGTCCGCCGCCGCCCCCGCCGCCCGTGCCCGTGTCGGAGATCGTCGCGACCTACGCGCAGAGCCATCGCCAGATGATCGAGGCGGTGAAGGCCGCGCCCGACGACCTCATGTCGCAGACGATCAACTTCCCGGTCGGCCCCGGCAAGCGGATGGACATCCCGAAGCGCACGGTGTTCTGGATGTTCCTGATGGACGCCGTGCACCATCGCGGCCAGCTCTCGGTGTACCTGCGCATGCTCGACGCGAAGGTGCCCTCGATCTACGGCGGGAGCCTCGACGAACCCTGGATGTGATCGCGCGCCACGTGCGCCCGATCCTCGAAGATACTCCCGCGCCCCGGTGGCCTCGTGCCAGCGGGGCGCTGCGCATCGGGCGCCGACGTCGCCTCGCGGCCCTCGCCGGCGCGGCCGCAGCGTGACCCTCCGCGGCATCGCGGCGATCCGCCGGGATCCCGGCGCGGGGCGCCACCCGCCTCGCGTGCCGAGCCCGCCCCGGTCGCCCGACGGGATCGGATCGGGTACCGTTCCCGGATGAGCGAGCCCACTCCCGCAGCCCCCCGCTTCCGCGGGTCCGCCGCCGTGGTCATGATCCGCGGCACGGGCGACGCGCTCGAGGTGTTCTGGGTGCGCCGCAGCGACGCCGTCGCGGTGATGCCCGCGTTCGAGGCGTTCGTCGGCGGCAGCGTGGACCCGGGGGATGCCACCATCGCCATCGATGGTGCGCCGGAGGAGGCCGACCGCCTGCTGCGCGCCTGCGCCATTCGCGAGGCGTTCGAGGAGACCGGCGTGCTGCTGGCGCTCGAGGGCGCGGTGGACCTCTCGCAGCTCCATGCCGCGCGCAGTCGCCTCCTCGCGGGCGAGGCCACGTTCGCGGACCTCGCCCGCGAGCACGGCTGGCGGTTCCGTGCGAGGGACCTGGCGCCGGCCGGGCGCTGGCAGACGCCCGCGTTCGCCAGCGTGCGCTTCGACACGCAGTACTTCCTCGCGCGCGTGCCCGCGGGGCAGGAGCCCGCGGTGCGCGTGGGCGAGCTCGCCTCGGGCGAGTGGGTGCGCCCCGCCGAGGCCATCGCGCGCTGGCGCCGCGGCGCGGCGACGTTCGCGGCGCCGATCCTCTACACGCTCGAAGCCATCGGCGAGGGCGAGACGAACCTGGCCGAGCGACTGCAGCAGGCGCCCGCGCGCGCGGGCCAGCCGGTGCGCCGCATCGAGCTCGCCTGGGGCGTCGTGCTCCACCCCATGAAGACGAAGCCCCTGCCGCCCGCGACGCACACCAACGCCTACCTCGTCGGCGAGCGCGAGATGGCGCTCATCGACCCCGGCAGCGCCGAGCCCGCGGAGCTGGACGAGCTGTTCCGGCTGGTCGACGCGCTCGGCGCCGCCGGCCGCCGGCTCAAGCTCGTCGTCGTCACGCACCACCACGACGATCACATCGCCGGCGCCGACGCCGTGCGCGCGCGCTACCGCGTACCCGTCGTCGGGCACCCCGAGGTGGCGCGGCGGGTGCGCCTCGACGTGGCGCTCAAGGACGGCGAGTGGCTGCCGCTGCTGCCCGGCGACGCGGGCGACTGGAACCTGCACGTGCTGCACACGCCCGGGCACACGCGCGACAGCCTCAGCCTGCTGCACCGGCGCACGCGCTCGCTCTTCTGCGGCGACCTCATTCCCGGCGGCCGCGGCACCGTGATCATCGATCCGCCCGACGGCGACATGGCGCAGTACCTCGGCTCGCTCGCGCGCCTGCTCGAGGAGCCCGTGGACACGCTGTTCCCCGCGCACGGCTCGCCGCAGGGCGCGGCGAAGAAGCGCATCCGCGCGCTGGTCGAGCACCGCATGAAGCGCGAGCGCCTCGTGCGCGAGGCCCTGGCGCGCGAGCCGCAGCCGCTCCAGGCGCTCGTCGAGCGCGCCTACGCCGACACGCCGCCCGAGCTGTGGCCCTACGCCGAGCGCTCCCTGCTCGCGCACCTGCTCAAGCTCGCCGCCGAGGGCCGCGCCGTGCGCGACGGGGACCGCTGGCGCGCGGGCGTGCACACGTGAACCCGGCCTACGCGACCGCCGCCGGCGCCTCCGTGCTCTACGGCAGCTCCGACTTCTGCGGCGGCATCGGCGCGCGGCGGGCGCCCGTCGCCGTGGTCACGTTCTTCGGTTGGTGCGTGGGTCTCGCCGTGCTGCTCGCGGGCGCGCCGTTCGTCGCGGGCGTCACCCGGCCGGCCGACCTCGGCTGGGGCGCGCTCGCCGGGATCGCGGGCGCGCTCGGCGCGTCGCTCCTCTACCGCGCGCTCGCGATCGGGCCCGTGAGCGTCGCCTCGCCCATCTTCTGCATCGTCGGCCTCGCGCTGCCCGTCCTCGTCGGCATCGCGTTCGGTGAGCGGCCGCACGCGCTCGGCGTCGCCGGCCTGCTGCTCTCGCCCGCTTCCATCGTGCTGCTGTCGTGGGAGACCCGCGGGATCGCGCCCGGGGCCGCCGGCAGCGTGCGGCGCGTGCTCGGCCCCGCGCTGCTCGCCGGCTCGGTGGTCGGGTTCTTCCTCGTCTTCATGGCACGCATCCAGTCCGGCGCCAGCCTCTGGCCACTGGTCGTGGCGCGCGCGACCGGCATGGTGGGCGCCGCGGTGTGGCTCGCGGTCCGTCGCGCCTCGTTCGTGCCGCCGCCCGGTGCGCGCGCGATCGCCGGCGCCGCCGGCGCGCTCGATGCCATCGCCAACGTCGTCTACGTCGCCGCCGTCCAGGCGGGCTACCTCAGCCTCGTCGCCGCGATCGTCTCGCTGGCGCCCGCGACCACCGTGCTGCTCGCGCGCATCGTGCTGCACGAGCGCTGGAACGTGGTGCAGGGTGTGGGCCTCGCGCTCGCGCTGGCCGCCGGCGTGATGATCTCGCTGGGGTAGGTGAGCGGCGCGGGACGTGACGGCATCACGGAGTGGACGAGCACGAAGAGAAGCGAGGGCGACTTCCATGAGGAACCTGACGTGACCGACCTGAATCCCCAGGTGAAGCAGATGTCGGACGAATCCATGGTGCGGAACCTCGAGGCGCAGGCGAACGCCATCTGGCCGCAGGAATCCGAGTTCGTCATCCGCTACGGCCTGCACGACGACATCCGCATCCTCGACGCCGGCTGCGGCACCGGCGAGGGCGCCGTGCGCTTCGCCGGATTGTTCCCGAAGGCGCAGGTGCTCGGCGTGGACATCCTCGACCACCACCTGGCACTCGCGCGCGAGCGTCACGCGCACATCGGCCCACGGCTCACGTTCGAGCACCGCAGCGTGTACGAGCTCGGGCTGCCCGACGCGACATTCGACCTCACCGTGTGCCGCCACGTCATCCACTCGATCCCGTTCGCGGATCGCGTGCTCGCGGAACTCGTGCGCGTGACGAAGCCCGGCGGTCGCGTGCACGTGATCCCCGAGGACTACGACATGCTCCACTTCCCGACGCGCGTGCCGGGCCTGCGCGAGTTCTGGCAGGTCGGCCCCGCGCGGATGAGCGAGAAGACGGGCACCGACATGTTCGTCGGCCGCCACACCGCGCCCATGCTGGCGGCGCTGGGCCTCGAGGACGTGCGCATGGACTACGTCATCCTCGACACGCTGCGCGTCCCGCGCGAGACGTTCGCGCGCATCATCGAGGCGTGGCGCGACGGCTACGTCGAGATCGTCGCCGAGATGACGGGCTTTGCGCAGGAGCAGACGCGCGGCTGGTTCGAGGCGACCATCGCCGCCATCCGCGACCCGAACGCCTACAGCGTGTGGATGGTGCCCGTCGCCAGCGGGCGCGTGCCGTTCCCGAAGCCGCGGGCGTGACCAGCGACCGCTCCGTCATCGTCATCGGCGCCGGCGCCGCGGGCCTGACCGCGGCGATCCGTGCCGCGGAGGCGGGCGCGCGCGTGACGCTGCTCAACGCGCACCCGCACATCGGGCTCAAGATCCTCATGTCCGGCGGCACGCGCTGCAACGTGACACACCGCGAGGTGAACGCGAGGGACTACAATGGCGGCTCGCAACCCTTCGTCGCGCGGATCCTGCGCGCCTTCCCGCCCGAGCCCACGCGCGCGTGGATGGAATCGCTCGGCGTGTCGCTCGTGCTCGAGGACACCGGCAAGTACTTCCCGACCACGGACGACGCGCATACCGTGCTCGAGGCGCTCATGGCCGAGACCCATCGCCTGGGCGTGACCGTGGTGCCCGGGGCACGCGCCGTGTGGATCGAGCCCAAGTCGGGCGGTGGCTGGCGGCTCGGCGTCCAGCGCGTAAAAGACAGCAGCGCGTTCTCGGCAGAGGTCGCCGCCCATGGCAGGACGAAGGGCAAGGCGGCGCGCCCCGAATCGAACGAGTGGCGCGAGGCCGATGCCATCGTGCTCGCGACAGGCGGGCTCTCTTTCCCGCGCACCGGCAGTGACGGCACCGGCTACGCGCTCGCCGAGTCGCTCGGCCACACCATCGTGCCGCCGATTCCCGCGCTCACGCCGCTCACGTCCGCGGACCCACTCTCGAAGGAGTTGCAGGGCGTGACGCTCCACGCGGAGCTGGCGTTGTGGGTGGGCGGGAAGCGCGAGACGACGCTCGCCGGCTCGCTCCTGTTCGCGCACTTCGGCTACTCCGGTCCCGCCGCGCTCGACCTCTCACGCCACTGGCTGCGCGCCGAGGGCCAGGGCGAGCGCAGGGTGACCGCGAACTTCCTGCCCGGAGAGACGACGGCGAAGGTGCTCGAGCGCTGGATCGCGACCGGGGCAAGCCAGCCGAAGGAAACCGTGCGCCGCTGGCTCGGCGAGGCGCTGCCCGAGAGCCTGATCCTGGCGCTCTGCCGCGAGGCGGACCTGACCGCGAACATGCGATTGAGCCAGGTGGACCGCGCGCATCGCCAGGCGCTGGTCGAGCGCCTCACCGCTCGCGTGCTGCCCGTGACGGGCACGCTGGGCTACGAGAAGGCGGAGGTCACCGCGGGCGGCGTCGAGCTCTCCGAGGTGAACCCGAGCACGCTCGAGTCCCGCACGGCGCCAAGCGTCTACCTCTGCGGCGAGATCCTCGACGTGGACGGCAGGCTCGGGGGATTCAACTTCCAGTGGGCGTGGAGCAGCGGGACCGTGGCGGGGAGGAGCGCGGCCGGCTAGTCGCCTGCATGAATTACTGCAGTGCTGCGCATTGACGAAGCTGGCGACGACGTCGGTGCCCATGGCGCCGCGTGTCGACCTGGGGGAGCTCCACCTGCGCGCGCTCATGCCACGAACCGCCGGCCGGAAAGTTCGTGAACCGGCGGCGTCCGCCCGCTCCCGCCGCATCCGCGAGCATGTCCATGCGAGTCATCTCATTCATCCCGTGCTCGTGACGTCGGCGTCAGCAGCAGGGTCCCGCGCTCGCCAGCGGGCAGACTTCCTGCGTCCGGGCACGGGTGTGCTCGCTGAGGGAGAGCGCTGCGGGCCCACACGGGGGCGAACCGGAATGGTCCGCTGCTCGAATCGCGATCAGGGACTGCCCAAGCGGTGAGCGCTCGCATCCTCGCTTCGTGGGGGATCGGACGCGTGTGCCGATCCCGGCCGACGTACCCCGGCGTCGGAGTCCCTGTTCGTGCCAACGTTGCCCTCGGCGCCCGGAGTCGCGACACTGAGGCCGTGATGAGTCCGTCGCCTGCTCGACATTCGCGAGCGCCTCGCGCAGCTTCCCACCAGTGGCGCGTTCGCTCGGGCCAGCCGGACTCCGCCGACGTCGGGGAACGCCGCTCGCGTCGATCGAGCCGCGACTCCCGGGCGCGCCCGACCGAAAGAGATCAGGTCCCCGGCGGGGCGCGCTGGGCTACTCTCCGACCATGGATCGTGGCGTGGGACTCACCATCGCGGTGATCGGCGTGGTGCTCGTGATCACCGGCCTGCTCGCCGCCACCGGATTGCTGGCCTGGTTCGGCCGCCTGCCGGGTGACATCCGCATCGAGCGCCCCGGTACGCGGGTGTACGTGCCGCTCGTCTCGATGCTGCTCGTCTCGGTGGTGCTGTCGATCGCACTCGCGGTGATCCGGCGACTGCGGTAGGGGCGCGTGGGGGGGGAAGCGTTGACCCTGCCCGGATCACCTCACTCCCGACCTCGTTGCAGTGCGCGGCGCGTTCAACCACTGGGCCGCGCGCCCAATCGCGCGGCCCACGACCTCCGTCACCGCCCTGAACCCGCGCCCAGTGTGGCGACCAACTCGTCCAACTGGTCGAGCGTCTCGCTCATTCCACCGGCAGTGCTCCCGGAGGCGATGGCCGCGTCCAGCGCCTCCTTCGAGGGATAGAGGTCGGAAATGACCAGCAGTGTCTTGCCGGCTCGTTCCTCGAAGGTCGCGGTGGTGACGGGCCCGCCGTCCCCGCCTTCGTCATTGGTCCAGACGAGGCGCGAGTTCGGGGTCACTTCGAGATACCGACCAAAGAACGCGGCCTCCGATCCCTCGTGGCTGAACACCAATCGGTACGCGCCCCCGACGCGAACATCCATCTCGCATGAGAGGAGGTTGAGGCCGAACGACTTCGGTACCCACCACCGCTTGAAGAGCTCAGGCCTGGTGAACGCCTCGAACACGATGCGTGCCGGGCCGTTGATGGTGCGTGTAACGACCGTCTCACGCTCGGACTTTCGTTCCGCCATCGTAGGGCTGTTCGTGGGGGCGGGCTCATTCTCTCGGCTTGCGTCCATCGGTCTTCTCCTTCCGTTTCAGTTCTTCGACGACCGTGTCCAACGCGTTGAAGCGCGCGTCCCATATCCGGTGATACCTCTCGAGCCATGCCGTGACTTCATCGAACCGGCGCGTGCCGAGCCTGCAGGTCCGTACGCGACCGACCTTCTCGGTGATGACGAGCCCGGCCCGCTCCAGGACACCGACGTGCTTCTTCATGCCGGTGAGGGTCATGTCGAACGTCCTCGCCAGGTCGGTGATCGAAGCATCGGAGCGCCCGAGCTGCTCCAGCACGGCCCGTCGCGTGGCATCCGAGAGCGCGGCGAACGACGCATCGAGGCAGGCCCGCTTATACTGAACCATGCGGTTCACTATCGCATGAGGGCCGACGGTACGCAAGCGGAAGCGAGATGCTCGACGCCTATGGCAGGCTCAGGGGATCCCACTTCCAATGGGCATGGAGCAGCAGGACGGCAGCGCCCAGCCCGCAGCTTTCGGAAGTGCCCGAGGTGCAATAGTGTGTGCCCGTGACGCTCGAGGTCGGTGGGGCAGTGTGACGGCGGGCGAGAGCCCTCGACGCGCGGCATGAGCGTCCGATGATCGAGTCAATCACTTCGGAGAGCGCGATGAGCCCATCGAATGTTTCTGTCGTCCAGAGCATGTACGAAGCCTTCGGGCGCGGCGACCTCCCCGGCGTGCTGGAACACGTTGCCGAGAAGATCGTCTGGGACTTCAACGGCGGCCAATCCGAAGTCCCATGGCACGCTCCGGCCACCGGTCGCCTCGAGCTCCAGCGATTCTTCGAGACCTTCGGCGGCAGTGTCGAGGTGAGCGCCTTCGTTCCGCGCGAGTTCATGCCCTCGGGGCCGCACGTCCTGGTGGACATCCACATCGAGTACACCGTGCGCAAGACCGGCAGGCGTGTGGTCCAGGACCAGATTCACTGGTGGACGTTCGACGAACAACACAAGGTCACACGCATGCGCCATTATGAAGACACGGCGCAGGTGCTTGCCGCCGTCACCGGCCGCTGAGCGTGAGAACGCCGCGCTCGAAGCGCTCGCCCGCAGCGGTCGGGCGAGTCAACCATGGGGAGCACACGACATGAAGCCGAAGAACACCATCTGTCTCTGGTTCGACAAGGACGCACACGAGGCCGCGCGCTTCTACGCCGCCACGTTTCCGGATTCGAAGGTGACTGCAGTGCACAAGGCGCCGGGTGACTACCCGGGCGGGAAGGCAGGCGACGAGCTCACGGTGGAGTTCACCGTGCTGGGCATCCCCTGTCTCGGCCTCAACGGCGGCCCGGTCTTCAAGCAGAGCGAGGCATTTTCCTTCCAGGTCGCGACGGACAACCAGGAAGAGACCGACCGCTACTGGAACGCGATCGTCGGCAACGGGGGCCAGGAGAGTGCGTGCGGCTGGTGCAAGGACCGCTGGGGCCTCTCCTGGCAGATCACCCCGCGCGCGCTGACCGATGCGGTTTCGGCCGGTGGCGCCGAGGCGAAACGTGCTTTCGACGCGATGATGACGATGAAGAAGATCGACATCGCCGCCATCGAGGCCGCGCGTCGGGGTTGAGGAACGCCGGGGACCACGTCGCGAACACCGGAAGGAGGCCATGATGACGCTGGCGGACGCTCGGATTGACCCGCTCGACCTCGTCGAGGCGGGCGAGCAGGATCTCGCGGCGCTCCATCGGTTCACGAACGCGCTCCGTCGCGAATTGCTTCCCGACGATCCGCCGACTCCGCTCGAGGCCGCGGTCCGCGCGTGGCGCAATCCTTCGAGCCTGGTGACCAGCCTGACATGGATCGCCCGGCAGGACGACGAGGTCGTCGGGCGCGCCCAGCTCCACTTCGGCAACACGGCCGAGAACCGCCACGTGGCGAAGTTCACGGTCCAGGTGCTGGCCGAGCGGCGCCGGCAGGGTCTAGGCCGCCGCCTGCTCGAGCCGTTGGCGATCGCGGCCCGGGACGCGGGGCGCACCCTGCTCGTGACCGACACCAGCATGCGGGTTCCCGGTGGCGCCGCGTTCGTGACGCAGTTCGGCGCGAGTCGCGGCCTCGAGGGCACGACGCGCCAGCTCGCGGTCGCCGAGCTGGATCGGAACCGCATCGCGGCGTGGCGCGCACCCGTTCCCGAGCGCGACGTCGAGTTCGAGCCGGTCCTCTGGGTCGGGCCCTACCCCGAAGCGGAGCTCGACGCCATCGCGGCGCTGTACGAGGTGATGAACACCGCACCGCGCGGCGGCATCACCGTCGAGGACCAGCGCGTCACCGCCGAGCACCTGCGCGAGATGGATCGCGCCCTCGCCGCGCGGGGTTTGCACCGCTGGACGCTGGTCGCTCGCGTGCGCGCGAGTGGCCGCCTCGCCGGGTTCACGGACGTGATGTGGTCCCCGGACGCGCCGCAGGTCCTGAACCAGGCCAACACCGGCATCCTGCCGGCCTGGCGTGGGCGCGGGCTCGCCCGCTGGCTCAAGGCCGAGATGCTGGACCGGGTGCTGCGCGAGCATCCGGAGGTCCGGTTCGTGCGCACCAGCAACGCCGATGCGAACGCTTCGATGATCCGCATCAACGAAGAGCTCGGCTTCAGGCCCTACAGCTCGCAGACTGTCTGGCAGGTGGAGCTGGCGAACATCGAGTCCTGGCTCGCGACCCGGGCCGGGCGCGCGACGGCCTAGCGACCGCAGGGAGGGCGCCCCGCTTCACTGCCCGGCGGGTGGTTGCCACAACTCGATCTTGTTCCCCTCGGGATCGATCACCCAGCCGAACTTGCCGTACTCGGAGTCCTCGACGTCGCCCGTGACGTTGCAGCCTTCCTCCTTGAGCGCCGCGACCAGGGCGTCGAGGTCATCGACGCGGTAGTTGACCATGAAGGTGGCCGTGCCGGGCGCGAACTTCTTGCTCTCCTGCTTGAAGACGGACCAGACGGTCGTTCCGCCCGTGGGCTTGCCCTCCGCGTCGGTCCAGGTGAACGCCGTGCCGCCCCACGCCTGGACGTCGATGCCGAGATGACGCTTGTACCAGGCCTGCAGCGCGGGCGCGTCCTTCGCCTTGAAGAAGATGCCGCCGATGCCGGTGACTCGCTTCATGTGAACCTCCAATGTGGGGTGTCCGCCGTTCAGGAGATCGGCTTGAGGATCATCCGGCCGTACGCGATGAACGCCATGAGCAGGCCCAGCACGCCGCTGAAGATGATGGGCGGGACCTCGCGGTACTTCACGTGCACGCCGATGAACACGAGGCTCTCGAGCGCGAGCACCGTCGCGGCCACCACCGTGAGCGACGGTTGCCAGCGAAAGACGCCGGGGACGATCAGCCCGACCATGCACACGAGCTCGAGGACGCCGAGGGCCGCCCAGGCCTCCCGCGGCAACGCACCGAAGGACGGCACGTCCCCGCTCACCTTGTCGAACATGAAGACCTTCATGACGCCCGACGCTCCGTACAGCAGCGCGGCGAGCACCTGCAGGACCCACAATGTGACGTTCATCGCGTGCCTCCTCCGGAACCCGCTTCGAGCGAGGGCCAGCCACGCAGGGCCGCGGCCTCGGGCGACTGAGCATGGTAAAATGCCCGAGAACCGCACGGGAAGCTTGCCAAATCTTGCGAACCGACCGAGAAACCGGGAGCACGTCTCCGTGGACTACGTCGAGCGCGTCAACCGCGCGATCGATCTCATCGTGCGCGATCTCGCTCAGCCATTGAGCCTCGAAGCGGTGTCCGAGGCGGCCGGCTTCTCCCCATTCCACTTCCACCGCATCTTCAAGGCCCTGCTCGGGGAGACGCTGAACCAGTTCGTGAAGCGGCAGCGGCTCGAGCGGGCGCTCCGCCTCATGTCCCACGCGCCCGATCGCTCGCTGACGCAGGTGGCCATGGACTGCGGCTTCTCCTCCTCGTCCGACTTCTCGCGCAGCTTCAGGCAGCGCTACGGCGCCGCCCCGAGCAGGTTCGACCTCGAGACGTTCCGCAACGCCAGGCGCGAGGAATTCGAGCGCGTCCTCTCGAGCCAGGAGGGAGGTCCCCGTTTCCACGCGCTGCCGCCGGGGGAGAACCTGGACGGCTTCGAGGTGCGGCTTCGCGACCTGCCCGCGCGCACGGTGGCCTACATCCGCGTCCTCGATCCCTACCGCGAGGGCGTGGCGCACGCCGCCTGTGAACGCCTCCTCGCCTGGGCGATCGAGCGCGGGCTCGCGGACGGCCAGTGGCTTGGCTACATGTGGGAGGAGCCCGAGATCGTCGCCATGAAGGATTGCCGGTACGACGTCGCGCTCGTGGTCGAGGACGTCGAGCCCGCGGGCGAGATCGGCCGCTTCGAGTTCCCGCCCATGCGGGTGGCCGAGGTGGTGCTGGGCGGCGGCATCGAGCTCGAGATGCGCGCGATCGACTGGCTGTACCGGACGTGGCTGCCCCGGAGCGGCTACGTCCCCGACGACCAGCCCGCGTTCGAGTCGTGGATCGGCCGCCCGTTCGCCCACGGTCTCACGCACTTCGAGATCGCCTGCCAGCTCCCGGTCCGCCCGGCATGAGCCGCGAGTGCATCACGACGTTTCACCAGGCCCGACGGGGAAGTACGAGGCAGTGCCGTCGCTGGAGCATGCCGCGCTCGCAGTGGCGATGACGCGTCAGGCGCCCCGGTCGGCGAGGTCGGCGACGACGAGCCGGTAGCCCAGGTCCAGCGTGTCCCGCGTCAGCAGCTCCCCGTGCCGGGTGTGCCAGGCGCCGGTGACCAGGTCCGCGCGCAGGCGCTCCAATCCCGCCTCCGTGCCGGGGAGCGCGAACGAGGAGATGCCCGCCCGCACCGCCGGATCGAGGTACGCCTCCGGGCGCGCCCAGTACGCGCCGAGGAAGCCGTCCACGCAGTCGCGCGGGACGGGCACCGCGGTGACGTGGACCTCGGCGCCCGAGCCGAACGCCTCGGGGTACGTCGGGATGGCGGGGAACTGGCGGCGGTCGGCCGCGATGAACTCGGGGAAGTAGTCCTGAAGGAGCCAGAACCCGTCGGCCTCGGGATCCCACGTCAGCAGCACGACGCGCTCCCGCGCCACGCGCGCGCACTCGGCGAGCCCGCCGGGACGGTCCACCCAGTGATGGAGCGTGAGGACCGCCATCGCGGCGTCGAACGCACGATCGGGAAACGGCAGCGCCTCGGCGCGCGCCTGGACGGCGGGGGCTGCGTTCGGCGGCCGCTGCGCGAGCATGACCGCGGACGGCTCGACCGCGACGACGCGCCGGTCCGGCGGCTCGTAGGAGCCGGCCCCGGCGCCGACGTTCAGCACCGTGCGCGCGCCGCCGAGCGCCGCCACCAGTTGGTCGGCGATGCGCGGGTCGGGGCGCCGCTGCCGTGCGTAGCCTCGCCCGATCGTGTCGTAGACGGGAACCGTGAGCACGCGACCTCCTACGCAACCTCGAGGCTCATGAGTGACGTTGGCCAGCGGGGCGAGGTATCCGAAGGAGACTGGACGTCCTTGGCTTGAGAAGGCGCTGCCTGAGAGCCCATTCCATACCCTCTCCCCTGAAGCATTGGCCCGCTCTCCAACGCTGGTTCAAGTTTGAATGCGATGTGCGTCTAGTTGGTGACTTTGGTCAGCCCTGACCCGTCAAGTTGTATTGACTACGGGAGCGCTGTTGCTCTCCCTAGTCTTAGCTTGTACCGTTTCGTTATTCAATGCGTCTGAAGGTAGTCTCCCGGCCCGGGGGCAAAAATGGCCGTGCTCGGCGTACGATGCAGCAACTCTGATTATTCGTTCGCGATCCTCGAAGGAACGCAGGTGGCTCCTCGGCTTGTGACTCATGGTCAACCCAAATGCCCGAAGGGCTACGGCCGCCAGCAGTGCCTCAAATGGCTCTATGCTGAAATTGATGACCTGCTCCGCCAGTACCCGGTAAAAGCCCTCGTTGTGAAGGGGACCGAGGGCATTGCTCCGCGCGGCACGGCCTTTGTCTCGCGAGTGGAACACGAGGCAATCGTCTTCCTCGTCGGAGCGCTCCACGATGTCCGTAATGCGAATCGGAAGGTCAAGAGCACTCTGGCGAAGGACCTCGGGCTCAAGGGACGAGCGCGCTACTTGAAAACCGATGTTGATGGCTCACTCGTGCCTGGAATGGAGATCATGAGCGAACCCCTGCAAGAAGCCGTGCTCGCAGCTTGGAGTGAGTTGCCATAGATGGCCGGCGACTTCGGGCTGATCCGGCGATTGGGGGCAGGACACTTCGGTGAAGTTTGGCTCGTCCATGACCGCGGGTTGGGAGCTGAGCGCGCCGTGAAGTTCATCCCTCGCGACAAAGTGGTTGACCCGAATGACTTCTTCCGTGAAGCACAAATCCTCAAGGCAGCCGAGCACCCGAACATCGTCCCTGTTCAGGAAACGGGCACAATGGCGGATGGTCGCCTTTACGTGGCCATGCAGTTCCTTCAACGTGGCAGCCTCGAAGACGAATCGCGAGGCAGCTATGTCGTGTTGTCACGCACCCGCAGGCTGATGATTGACGTGCTTCGTGGACTTGATTGGGCGCACGGCAAGAGCATCCTCCACCGTGACATCAAACCTGCAAACATTTTGATCGGTGATGACAATCGTGGAGTTCTCTCAGATTTCGGGCTCGCGGTTAAGCTTGGTCCGAAGGGAACAGGATTGAGTGTTCGCGACTACGCCTATGCGGCTCATAAGGCTCCAGAGATCGGTGATTCTGGGAAGTACTCGATTGCCTCAGACATCTACGCCTGTGGGGTCACGCTCTACCGGCTAGTGAATGGTGACAGCTACCTTCCCGCTCTCCCTATAACCGAGATGCTAAGGGGCGCTGCACGCGGGCTGTTTCCAAATCGCGATAAGTACCGCGAGTTCGTCCCACGCCAACTCCGACTCGTAGTCAACAAGGCCATGAGTGTTAAGCCGACAGAGAGATACCCAACTGCAGAGGCCATGCGTAGAGCGCTAGAATCCGTGCCGATCTACATGAATTGGGACGAGAAGGAGCTCCCCAATGGCATATGCTGGAAGGGCACCTGGAAGGACACGTTGTTTTGCGTTGAGAAGATACGGACTGGCAAAGCGCGCTGGAGTGTGATTGTTAAGAGAGGAAAGTCCGCGTCGTCCGCACGCCGCCTGACCGATCTCTGTGTAGCTGACGTGGCGGAGTCCGTCGCAAGTCGATCCGCGCGTCGGATCCTCCAAGGGCTCGTGACGGGCAATCTCTAGGAGGCGGCGCCGCATAGTTGCTGGCAATCGTCGACAACACATGAGTGAGCTGCTTGACCACTTGGCCAGACGAGAAGTACCCTCTCGCCTTGGAGGAGCCATGAAGCCATTCGAGCCAGGAACTCGCGTAGTTAGAACGGAAACCGGTGAAAAAGGAACTGTGCTCGAGCAGTTCATCGACGGGTATGTGTCCCTCGATTTCGACGACGGCCGCCCGGCCGAACTCGTTGCATCGAGCTTGGAGGAACTCGGCGAGCACGAAAAACATCGTTGCTAGCTATCCTTTGGTTCCCCTATGAGGTGCCCGGCTTTCTTCGCGAATGCTAGGGCGTCCTTCTTCATCCTGTTTAATCGTTTTTGCCACGCATCAACCTGATGAAGCTTTTGGTCAAACTGCTGAATGATGGTTCCGACATCTCCCGCCTCCACGGCCCTCTTTGAATGCTCTCGGAGTCCTTCACGACTCTTGTTCTGGCCAGTTTCCTCCGGGTACTCATAGGTTTTCAGGTAGACGACCCGTTCAATTCGCGCTTGAATGAGAAGCTTGGTGCAGCCAAGGCACGGTTCGTGAGTGACGTAGCATTCTGCCTTTTCGACTTCAATCCCAAAGCGAGCAGCAGAGACAAGTGCATTCTCCTCCGCATGTACACAGACGCAACGGTCCAACTGCTCACCGCTTCCGAGGGACATGTTCCGACAGCGTTCGCACCCACCTTCAAAGCAGTCCCGGTATCCTTCAACCGTTCCGTTGTAGCCGACTGCGCGGATTCGGTCCCCGAGAAGAATGATGGCCCCGACGTGAGACTTCTTTCCAGCACATTGGGATCCTAAGCTTAGAATTCCACGTGGACAAGTTGTCGCG